>Ga0257115_1001753_pt1 | contig 13900 bp, 9 predicted proteins | sample SI112_100mmetaG_FD_194465 | JGI IMG/M metagenome (GOLD analysis project Ga0257115, IMG submission 194465) | Marine microbial communities from Saanich Inlet, British Columbia, Canada - SI112_100m | ecosystem: Environmental > Aquatic > Marine > Inlet | place: Canada: British Columbia | collected...
TTACTTTTAAAGATTTTCTTTAAAATATTTTTCGTATTTATTTTGCTCATTTTTAAATTTTTCATGATCCGTTGGAGGATCTTTTTTTTCACTTATATTTGGCCAGATTTCAGAATAATTCTTATTAATTTCTAACCATTTTTCGCTTCCAGGCTCAGTATCTGCTTTTATCGCATCAACAGGGCATTCTGGCTCACAAACGCCACAATCTATACACTCATCGGGTTTAATTACAAGCATATTTTTACCTTCATAGAAACAATCAACTGGACACACATCAACGCAGTCAGTTAATTTACACTTAATACAATTGTCGTTAACAATATAAGTCATTTAATATTTTTTTTTTTAATTCTGTCCTTAATATCTCCCATGGTTTTGCTGTCAACATATAAGAGACCAGCAAGTCGTCTCATTAAATTTGTCTCATATATATCGGCATCTTTATTTGAATAAACAATAGACCATAAAGCTTCAATAATTTTGATTTTGTCTTGATCTGATAATTTTTTAACTTCTTTGGTAAAATCTAATATTTGATTAGAATTTTCTTCAATATTTTTAGCTTCTTGAATTGTTTGAAGCAAATTTTCTTTAGAAGAACCTAACTCTAAAAGAGTTTTTTTAATAATTTCCTCCTCATTATCTGTATAGTTTTCGTCTATCTTGGCTGTATGAATTAATAATGCACAAATTTTAGTTAAAAAACTGGTCTCAGATTTATTTGTATCTTTTTTAAAAAACATCAAAGTTATCCAAAGTTAAAATTTTTTAATATTTTGAAAGGATTTTCCCCTGAAGTTTTTTTTGTAGGGTCTTTTTTAAATTTTTTAATAGGACTATATTTAAAAAATGTTTCTTTTTCTTTATCAAATATTTTATACCCCATTTTTTGTAAAAGTTTTTTAAAATTATCTTTGCTACAACCCAATAGGTTTAACATTTCTGGTATTATTTTAATTTCTTTATTTTCTTTTGATTCTGATGAATTAATTATTACCATAAATAGCCTTTCAAGAATGTCTATTCTAACAAATAAATTGTCAAATTTTTCAAATCCACAAAGAAGCATAAAATTTTTGTTTCTAAGGTTTTTATCATCCAAAAAATTTAGGCCATAGGTTGGCGGTTTCAAATTATGAAATTTTTGATGAAAATTTTTCCATAGCAATGTTCTTAATGATACTGCTTCTGGTTTAATTAGTTGATATAAAAAAACATGATATCTCCCAAATTTTACACCTAATTCTCTTAAAATTTTTCTTTCATTTTGTCCAAGAATTTTAAGATACTCGGAGACCTGTTCTCTTTTTAGTACTCCGTTATTTTCGTAAAGTTGATAAGCTAAAGCTTTTATTGATGAGTTATTTTCTCTAAGATTTTTTAAATCAATTAGACTTTTTAGATTTATGTTAATTTTATTTTGTATCCATTTACTTATGTACTCATCTAACTTTTGTTTTTGATTTTGCTCAATGATATCGTCAACAATAAGATCAAAATTAGGATTTAAATAATCAGTACCTGTTGATAGTTTCGCTACTGGAAAATTATTCCAGTAAATTTTAAAATCATCACTTAGTTCGATTAAACCTGTATCAATAATTGTTTGTATTCTTTTTTCAAGTTCCGGTCCTATCGACTGTCTTGCTGCTTTTTTTAGTGATTTAATATCTGTTTCTAACGCACCTTTTTTTAAATCTAACTCTAATTTTAGACCATTTATTTTTCCAATAAATTGACCATCAATGATAACATCATTATTTTCTAAAATTTCTGTTTTAAATTCCATGTCCTGTTTCAAACCTCTTGCAAGAATACTGGCTCTTTTGTCAATAAATGTTTTAGTAAGTTCCTCATGAAGTCTATCTGAAAGTTTATCTTCTAAATGTTTTGTTTTTTCAATCCAATAGTTTTGATTTTCTATCCAATTATTTTTATTTGAAACATAAGACCAAGTTCTTACATTTGCAATTCTATTTGATAAAGAATCGACATTTCCCTCTAATTTATCAAGTTTCATTAACTGTAATCTCATAAATTCATCAGTAATTCGTCCTTTTTCACTATTTAAAAATTTAAAAACATTACTGATAACTTCATAATGATTTCCATAAGTTTTTTTAACAAAATCTGGTATTTGACAGCATTCCCAAAGAAGGCGAAGCGTTTTGTTATCAAATTCTAAATTAACTAATTTTTTATCTTTTAAAAAATATTTTAGAGCTTTTTCATCTTCACATTCATGAATTTTTCTTAACCATCCCATTAGAGGTTTTTCTTCTAATGATTTAATTAAACTAAATGAATTGTTGAAATTTAGATTAGAATTTCTCCAAAATAAGGTTCTAATTTCTTCAAACTTATGATTTTCTAATAACTCTACGTCTTCGGCTGATACTTCTTTACAATCACCGGTAATACCAAAAGTACCATCATTTAAATATCTTCCAGCTCTACCTGCAATTTGACCTATTTCAGATAGGTTTAATTTTCTTAATTTTTTTCCATCAAATTTTTTTAGATTAGAGAAATAAACACAATCTAAGTCCATATTAATCCCCATTCCAATGGCATCTGTTGCTACTAAAAAATCAACATCTCCAGACTGATAGAGTTCTACTTGGGCATTTCTTGTCTTGGGACTTAGTGAGCCCATCACAATAGCAGCTCCACCTTTTTGTCTTCTAATTAACTCAGCTATTGCATAAACTTCTTCAGCAGAAAAAGCTATTATAGCTGTCTTTCTATTTATCCTTGAAATTTTTTTATGACCCGCATATGCAAGTTTTGATAAACGCTCTCTATTTATGAATTCTATATCTCCATCTAATTTAGAAATGATACTTTTTATTGTGCTAGAACCCATAAGCATCGTAAGCTTTTCGCCTCTCATATTTAAAAGTCTATCTGTAAAAATATGTCCTCTTTCATGATCAGAACACATTTGTATTTCGTCAACACCAACAAATTCTAAATGTTTGTCAATCGGCATAGACTCAACAGTACACAAAAAGTATTTTGCATTAGAGGGAATAATTTTTTCTTCACCTGTAATTAGAGCAACTTTCTCTAAGTTAATCTTTTTAATTACTTTGTCATAAACTTCCCTTGCTAATAATCTTAGAGGAAAACCAATCATGCCTGAGTCAAACGAGAGCATTGTTTCGATAGCAAGATGAGTTTTGCCTGTATTAGTTGGGCCAAGAACAGCTGTGATTTTATGTTTTGCCATTTCTATCTTTGGTATATCTTTTTTTTTACCTACCAGATATTGTTGCTGTTAAAGAACAAAAATAGACTAAAACATGACCGAATCGGAGGGTAAAAAGTTCTCATTTTACTAATAAACTATACATAGATTAGCATAATTTAGATTAATTCTATAATAATAATTTAAAAAAAATTATGACCAAAAAACTTTGGCAAGCATCGTTAAATCGGAAAAAAAATTCAAATTTATTTAAATTTGAAAAATATATTCTAAAAAGATTTAACAAGAAATTCAATAATGATTTTCAAAAAATTTTAGATTGGAGTATTAAAAACTCCTCAGAATTTTGGAGCTCTTTTTGGGATTTTACTAAAATTAATGGAACAAAAAGTAGTAAAAAGATTAAAAGATCAAAAATATTTTATAAAAATTTATTCTTACCTGGTAGTAAATTGAATTTTGCTAATAATTTATTAGCAAAAAAAGACAAAAAAAAAGCAGCAACTTTTATTAGTGAAAATGGTTTTAGAGAAGAGAGAAGTTGGCAAAAATTAAATCAAAACACTAATAAGTTAGTGCAATTTTTAAAAGATAAAAAAATTAAACAAAAAGATAGAGTAGCAGCCTATATGCCAAATACCATAGAAACTGTGGAAGCTTTTATTTCCACTGCTGCGATTGGTGCTATATGGTCTTCTTGCTCCCCTGATTTTGGAGTTAAAGGTGTAATTGAAAGATTCTCCCAAATTAATCCAAAAATATTATTTATAACAGATCAATATTTTTATAATGGAAAACAAATAAATATCATAGATAGACTTCCAGAAATTTTAAAAGCAATTCCTACAATAAAAAATGTTGTAGTTACAAACTATCCTGGAAAGAGTTCTATAAAATATAAAAAAAAAATTAAAAAGATAAATTTAACCTTATGGAAAGAATTGATGAAAATCAATACCAAGGATATAATTTATCCTAATTTTGATTTTGAACATGAGCTTGCTATACTTTATTCAAGTGGGACTACTGGTAAACCAAAATGTATTTGTCATAGAACTGGCGGTGTATTAATTCAACATAAAAAAGAACATCAATTACATTGTGATGTTAAAGAGGGTGATAATATTTTTTACTTTACAACATGTGGCTGGATGATGTGGAATTGGTTAATAAGCTCCTTAGCATGTAAAGCTTCAATTGTTTTATTTGATGGATCTCCAATGTTTAATAAAGATGATTTATTATTAAAAATTGCTGATAAAGAAAAAATTACATTATTAGGTGTAAGTGCAAAATATATTGACGCGCTTCGTAAATTTAAGCCAATCCTAAAATACAAATACAAACTCAATAAATTAAAAACAATCTGTTCAACTGGTTCACCACTTTCTAATGATGGATTTAAGTACGTTTATCAAAATATTAAAAAAGATGTTCATTTATCATCAATTTCAGGAGGAACTGATATTGTGTCATGTTTCGTCTTAGGAAATTTGTATCAACCAGTTCATATGGGTGAAATTCAAAATAAAGGATTAGCTTTGAATGTTGATATTTTTAATGACAAAGGAAAACCTGTTAAAAATATTAAAGGTGAACTAGTTTGCAAAAATCCTTTTCCATCTATGCCTTTAAAATTTTGGAATGATAAAAATGAAAATAAATTTAAAGATGCTTATTTTAATCGCTTTTCTAATGTTTGGCATCATGGTGATTTTGCTGAAATTAAAAAAACCAAAGGATTTGTTATTCATGGTAGATCAGACACAACTCTAAATCCTGGTGGTGTCAGACTTGGAACAGCTGAAATTTATTCAGAAGTTGAAAAGTTTAAGGAGATAAAAGAGTCAATAGTTGTGGGACAATCTTGGGATAATGATGTTAGGATTGTTTTATTTATTGTTATGAATGCAAAATTTTTTCTTACTGAAGAATTATTAAAAAAAATTAAAACCCAAATAAGAAAGAATGCTTCTCCAAGACATGTTCCAAATAAAGTAATTGTGGTTAGTGATATTCCAAGAACTAAAAGTGGCAAAATAGTTGAACTAGCTGTAAAAAATACCATAGAAGGAAATATTATTAAAAATAAAGAAGCTTTGGCAAACCCTAAGGCTTTAGAACAATTTAAGAATTTAAAAGAATTAAGTATTTAAATGTTAAAAGATTTAGTTAAAAATTTAAAACCATCATCTACTCTGCTGATTAATGAAACATCTAGAAAATTAGAAGAACAAGGTAAAAAAATATTTAAATTTGGATTTGGACAATCGCCATTTAAAGTACCAGAAGACGTAGTTGAAGAGTTAAAAAATAATGCACATCAAAATAAATATCTGCCAATGCAAGGTTTATCTGATTTAAGGGACGCTGTCGCAAAATACACATCGAACAAAAAAAATTATAATTATAAATCTGAAAATGTAATTATTGGGCCTGGCTCAAAAGAATTAATGTTTTTACTACATATAATTTTTGATGGAGAAATTATCTTACCTACACCCAGCTGGGTTTCTTATGCTCCACAAGCCATAATAGGTAGAAATAAAACACAAATTTTACAAGCAAAAAGAGAGAATAATTGGTTTCCAACTGCTTCAGAAATTGAAGAAATTATTTTAAAAGATAAAAATAAAAATTATTTATTATTCTTAAATTCACCTAATAATCCTTCAGGTCAAATTTGTGAAAATTTAGAGGAAATTGCTGACATTGCTAAAAAATATAATCTTATTATTCTGTCTGATGAAATATATTCAGAGTTAAGTTTTGAAGATAATTATCAATCTATTTCTAATTTTTGTCCTGAAAAAACAATTATTAGTACTGGATTAAGCAAATGGTGTGGAGCTGGTGGATGGAGACTGGGTTATTTTCTAGTACCAGACTCATTAATCGAAATTAAAGATATGATTAATGTATTAGCAAGTGAAACTTTTTCTGCTGTTAGTGCACCTATTCAATATGCAGCAATAAAAGCTTACAAGAATGATCACTCACATTATATTTATAAATCTAGAAAGATTTTAAGTGCAGTTGGTAACTATGTTTATGAAAATCTTAAATCTAATAAAGTTTTAATGAATGAACCTCAAGGTGGATTCTATTTAATGCCTGAGTTTTTAAATCAAAAATTTAATTCTTCAGCAGAAATGTGTAACACCATATTGAATGATACAGGTGTAGCTTTGTTGCCTGGATCTGATTTTGGTTTTGATCAAAAAAAAATGTTAGCAAGATTGAGCTTTACTGATTTTGATGGTCAAAAATTTATGAATAAAATTGATATGAATCAAAAAATTGATAATGATCTTATAAATGATTTTGCACCTAAAATTGTTGAAGGTGTTGATAAGTTAAAAAAATGGTCTGAATCAATATAAAATCCCGCTATACATAAGCGTTTAATTACTATTAAATTAACGTTTATAAAAAACTTATAGAGGGAGAATAAATGAAAAAAACAATCACATCTTTATCGAGTGCTTTGTTGATATTAGTTGCATCATTATCTTTAACAGGTGTAGCAAAATCAGCAGAGTTCTTTACGATAGGAACTGGTGGACCTACTGGAGTTTATTTCCAGACAGGAAATGCCATTTGCAAAATGTTACACAAATCAGCAATAAGTGCTGATCATGGAAGAAAAAAAGGTACTGCTAAAGCATACAGATGTACTGCACCATCAACTGGTGGATCAAATTATAATATTGGTCAAATAGCAGCTGGTGAATTCCAATTTGGTGTAGCTCAATCAGACTGGCAATATCATGCTGTAAATGGATCTAGCAAATGGGAAGGTAAACAATTTAGTGATTTGAGAGCTGTGTTCTCAGTTCATAATGAACCTTTTCAAATTTGGGCTAGAAAAAAAGCTAAAATCAAAGATTTTGCTGGATTAAAAGGAAAAGTTGTTAATATTGGTAACCCAGGTTCTGGTCAAAGAGGAACTATGGAAGAACTAATGAAAGCAATGGGTGTTGATAATAGTTATTTTAAATCAACAACTGAACTTACTTCATCTGAGCAAGTAAAAGCTTTATGTGATGGTAAAATTGATGCTTTTGGTTATTCTGTAGGTTTCCCGAATGGTGCTATGGAACAAGCAGCTACTTGTGCTGCAAAAGCTTCACCAATCAACTTAACAGGCCCTGAAGTTCAAGGTTTAATAGATGGTGCTGATTATTATGCACAAGCTGTAATTCCAAAAGGTACTTATACAAAACAGAAAAAAGATGCGACTACATTTGGTGTTAAAGCTACGGTAGTAACTTCTGCTGATGTTTCTGAAGAGCTTGTTTATTTAGTTGTAAAAGCTGTGATGGAAAATTTTGATGATTTCAAAAAACAACATCCTGCTTTTGGATTTTTGGAAAAGAAAAACATGATTAAAGATGGTTTATCTGCTCCACTACATCCGGGCGCAATTAAATACTATAAAGAAGCTGGATTAATGTAATCCAATTAAATAATTTAATTAAAAGGCCTGATTTTTATCGGGCCTTTTTTTTATAATAGAGTATCTTTTTTAAAATGAATCAAAGTATTAATGAAAATGTAAAAAGTAAGATTAACGAAGATTTATCACCAACTAGAAATCTTACTGGCTTTCATTTAAAAGTGGTTGCAGCTATTGCAATCATTTGGTCTTTATTTCAACTTTGGTATGCATCTCCATTTCCTTTTATGTTTAATATTGGAATGTTTAAAGGACTGCCAGCTAGAGCTATCCATTTAGGCTTTGCTTTAACTTTAGCATTTTTAATTTTTCCAGTTTCTAAAAATAAAAAAATTTCAATATTTGATATTGTCATTAGTTTAGTTGCTGCTTTTTCATGTCTTTATATTTATTTTTTTTATGATCAGCTTGTTGATCGTGGTGGAGTACTTTTAAATCTTAAAATTGGAGACAGTCTTAATCTTCCGGTTGAATTAATCATTGGTAGTTGTGGTATTATAATTTTACTTGAGGCAACTAGACGTGCAATAGGTTTGCCTTTGGTTATTATTGCAATATGTTTTTTATTATTTTCTTACTTTGGTAGATACGCACCAGAAATAATTTCTCATGGAGGACTTTCATTAAATAGACTTGTTGGTTTTCAGTGGCTTGATCAAGAAGCTATCTTTGGAATTCCAATAGGAGTTTCTGTAGATTTTATATTTTTATTTGTATTATTTGGAGCTCTTTTAGAAACAGCTGGAGGTGGAAAATATTTTCTAGACTTAGCTTTTGCAATGGTGGGAAAAATGAGAGGTGGTCCTGCAAAAGCAGCAATTCTAGGCTCAGGAATGACAGGTTTAATTTCAGGCTCATCTATAGCAAATACAGTGACCACAGGAACTTTTACAATTCCAATCATGAAGAAAACCGGGTTTTCAAAAGAAAAAGCTGGAGCCATAGAGGTTTCATCTTCAGTGAATGGTCAATTGATGCCACCTGTAATGGGTGCAGCAGCTTTTGTGATGGCAAGTTTCATTGGAGTTACTTATTTTGAGATCGTGAAACATGCTTTTTTGCCAGCAATTATTTCATATGTAGCGCTATTTTATATTTCTCACCTAGAAGCCTTGAAATTAAATTTAAAAGGAATGGATGATGCAGAAGTACCAAATTTAAAAAAAACATTCTTTTCAGGTCTTCATTTTTTGATACCTATCTTTGTTTTAATTTATATGCTGGTTTATTTGAGGTTTACTGCTTCTTACTCTATTTTTTATGCAACAATATCACTTATTTTTGTTAATTTAATTTTTCTATCTATTAAGAGTGAAAATTTAAAAGACTCATTTAAAATTTGGTTTAATCAAACTATTGTTGGCTTTGAAAAAGGCGCCTTAAATATGGTTGGTGTCGGTATAGCGATAGCTACAGCAGGTATAATAGTTGGAGCTGTAGGATCTACAGGATTAAGTACAAATTTAATTATAGTCATAGAGTCTATTGCAAAAGACAATGTTACAATATTATTATTTTTAACAATAATACTATGTTTGTTACTAGGAATGGGATTACCAACAACAGCAAACTATGTGGTTGTGGCCTCATTAATGGCAACTGTTTTAGTAGATGTTGGTAATGCGTCTGGATTTATTTTTCCACTAATAGCAGTTCATTTATTTGTGTTTTATTTTGGGTTAATGGCAGATGTAACTCCTCCTGTAGGTCTTGCATCTTATGCCGCTGCAGCTATTTCAGGCGGAGACCCTTTAAGAACTGGTTTGCAAGCTTTTTGGTACAGCTTGAGAACAGGAATATTGCCAATTGTTTTTTTATTTAATCATGAGCTACTTTTAATAGGAGTAGAAAATATTTGGCATGCACTAGTGGTTATCATCACTTCCTTATTAGGAATACTAGTATTTACTTCGGCAACCCAAGGCTGGTTTATTAATAGATTAAAATGGTATGAAATAATTATTTTTTTAATAATTTCTCTTTCACTATTATCTCCCGAGTTTGTTCTTAACAAATTTTATCCTAAATATAATCATCAAGATATTGATACAATTAATTCAATTATATTAGACCCAAAAAAAGAAGTGCGATTTAAAATTACAAGACCAAGTCTATATGGTGAAAGATATAAACTATTTGTGATTGATAAAAATATGTTTGAAAAGGAATATAATTTAGAAGAATATGGAATTAGTTTAGTGAAACAAGAAAATAGAATTATTGTTGATAACCTAAAATGGAACGGACAAGCAAAAAAAAGTGGTTTTGAAATGGGTGATTATATCAGTGAATTTAAAATAGAAAACTCAAACAGACCTAATAAAGAAATGATATATCCAATAGCAATTTTATTTTTAATAATTTTCGGTTATTTAAATTACAGACGAAAAAAATAATTATCCACCTGGACCTAAATTTGAAGGTTTGACTTTTAAAATTTTCCAAACTCCAGAAGCGGAAGTAATGATTTTGTCATTACATCTTAATTCACAAAATAAAAATACAAGTGTGTTCGTTTTTTTTAATATCTTTGTAAACCCTGTTATCTCATCACCTACTTTGGAAGCACCAATAAATTTTAAATCTAAAGAAATTGTGACACATGGCGCATTACCAGAAGCTCTGTGGGCTGCAGTCCCCGCTCCAGCATCAATTAAAGCAGACAAATAACCACCGTGAGTTATTCCAGCAGCATTTAAATGATTTTCATTAATTGTAGATTTAAATTCATACTCTATATCAGATATTGTTCTAAATAAAACACCTCCATTGTGTTTCATAAATCCTTGTTTAACACTTATTTGTTCAAACTCATTGCTCATAGTTTTTTATAATACAAAAGTTAAGATTAATAAAATAATTAAAATAATTATAAAAAAATATATAACTGATTTTTGTAATGATGCTTTAAATAGCCAATCTAACATTTTAATTTCCTTTTTGGTGGACCGCCCAGAACTCGAATCTGGAATCTCCCGGTTCGTAGCCGAGCGCCTTATCCAATTTGGCCAGCGGTCCGTATTTAATAATTGTCTCCATATATCAAAGTTTTTGATGTAATTTAACTCATAAAATATTATGTTGAGTTATCAATGAGCAAAAAATTAGATGATGTTGTTATAACATCTGCATTAAGAACACCCATAGGCACTTATAAAGGATCTTTAAAAAGCATTAGTGCCGATAAATTAGGTACACTTGTTATTAAAGAAGTTATTCATAATTCAAAAATAAAAGCAGACGAGGTTGACGAAGTAATAATGGGCCACGTTCTTACATCTGGTTTAGGTCAAAATCCAGCAAGGCAAGCTTCTATTCGTGCTGGAATTCCTGTTTCTAAACCAGCACATATTGTCAACCAAGTGTGTGGGTCTGGATTAAGGTCTATAATTTCAGGCTATCAATCTATAAAACTTGGAGAAAACAAAATAATTATTTCAGGTGGACAGGAAAATATGTCAAGAGCACCACATGCAATATTTTATAGAGAAGATAAAAAATTATCAGATAATAAATTAGTAGATACCATGATTAATGACGGGTTGACAGACTCATTTAATGATTATCACATGGGAGTCACAGCAGAAAATGTTGCAGAAAAATTTCAGATTACAAGAGATGAGCAAGATATTTTTTCATTAAATTCTCAACAAAAAACACAAGAAGCAGTAAATAATAATAAATTTAAAGATGAATTAATTAAATTACAAATTAATAATAATGAAGAAATTTTTGTTTTTGATAAAGATGAACACCCCAGAAGCAATTTAAAACTAGAAGATTTAAAAAAACTAAGAACTGTTTTTAAAGAAAATGGAACAGTAACTCCAGGTAATTCTTCAGGAATAAATGATGGAGCAGCAGCAACAGTATTGATGACAAGAAAACACGCAGAACATAAATCATTAGAACCATTAGTTAAAATAACTTCCTGGGCTTCTTGTGGAGTCGAACCATCTTTGATGGGTCTTGGCCCAATACCTGCTATTAAGGAGGCGATTAACAAAGCAAGTTGGACTATAGAAGATGTTGATTTGTTTGAAATTAATGAAGCATTTGCAGCTCAAAGCATTGCTGTAATTCAGGAATTAAAAATTGATCAGTTGAAAGTTAATGTAAATGGTGGTGCAATAGCATTAGGACATCCTATTGGTGCATCAGGTACTAGAATATTAGTCACCCTTATTCACGAAATGATAAAACAAAATAAAACAAAAGGATGTGTGGCACTCTGTATTGGAGGTGGAATGGGTATCGCAATGTGCGTTGAAAGAACTTAAAAAGCTATAATTTATTTTATTTTTGTAACTTTTTGTTTAATTAAATTACATGTTTTCAAAAAAACCCTAATTAATGTGTTAAAATAAAAATAAATAAATTTTTTTTAGGTATATAAAACATTTAAAAAATGAGTGAAAAATTACTTGTCCCTGATATTGGAGACTTTGATAAAGTTGAAGTTATTGAAATTCTTGTAAAACAAGGAGATCAATTAAATACAAATGATCCAGTAATTACGATTGAAAGTGATAAATCAAGTGTTGAAATTCCTTCAACAGTTTCAGGTAAAATAGAATTAGTTGCAGTTAAAGTAGGAGATAAAGTTTCGAAGGGAGACTTGATCTTAAGCATTACTTCATCAGATGAAAACAAAAAAAGTATTCCGATTCCAAAAGACACTGAAAGTATTATAAAACAAGCCGAAGTAGCTATGACTGAAAAAAAAGAAGAGGTTGTGGTTTCTAAAGAACAAACTCAAAAAAAGGAACAATCAATTATTCAAGTGACTAATGGCAGTGATATTGATCCTTTAGAAACTCAAGATTGGTTAGAATCTTTATCTGCTGTAATTTCAAAAGATGGAAATCAAAGAGCTCATTTTTTAATTAAAGAATTAATTAATAAAGCATATCGTGAAGGAGCAAATATTCCCTATACGCAAAACACACCATATATAAATACAATCCCACCAGAAGCAGAAGTTAAATCAAATGGAGATCAAAATATTGAAAGAAGAATAAGGTCTTTAATAAGATGGAATGCTGCTGCGATGGTTGTAAGAGCAAATAAAAAGTTCCCTGAACTTGGTGGACATATAGGAACGTTTGCATCTGCTGCCACATTATATGACGTTGGAATGAATCATTTTTGGAGAGCAAAAAATAACAAATACGGTGGAGATTTAGTTTATTTCCAGGGTCATAGTGCTCCAGGAATGTATGCTAGAGCTTTCTTGGAAGGAAGACTGAACGAAAAACAATTAGATAGTTTTAGACAAGAAGTAAAACCTGGTGGACTTTCCTCATACCCACATCCATGGTTAATGCCAAAGTTTTGGCAGTTTCCAACTGTCTCAATGGGACTAGGTCCAATGCTTGCTATTTATCAAGCAAGATACATGAAGTATTTAATCAACAGAGGATTAATTAAAGATGAAGGAAGAAAAGTTTGGGCATTTTTGGGCGATGGAGAGATGGATGAACCGGAATCTTTAGGAGCAATTGGTTTGGCGGCTAGAGAAAAATTAGACAACTTAATATTTGTAGTGAATTGTAATTTACAAAGATTAGATGGTCCTGTGCGAGGAAATGGAAAAATTATTCAAGAATTAGAGGGTAGTTTTCGTGGTGCTGGCTGGAATGTAATAAAAGTAATTTGGGGTTCATATTGGGACTCACTGATAGCGAATGATAAAACAGGTCACTTGGTTAAAATTATGAACGAAACAGTCGATGGTGAGTATCAGGCAATGAAAGCCAGGGATGGTACCTATGTTAGAGAAAAATTTTTTGGCAAATATCCCGAAACACAAGAGCTAGTTTCAAGTTTATCAGATAAAGATATTTGGAGATTGAATAGAGGTGGCCATGATCCACATAAGGTATATGCCGCTTATGATAAAGCTACAAAAAACCAAGGTAGCCCAACTGTTATTATAGCCAAAACTATTAAAGGATATGGAATGGGTAAGACAGGTGAAAGTGTCAACACAACCCATCAAACAAAAAAATTAGATGTAGACGATTTGTTATATTATAGAGATCGTTTTGACGTTCCTTTAACAGATGAACAAGTTAAAAATGTTGAATATTTCAAACCTGATGAAAAATCTCCTGAAATTAAATATATAAAAGAGAGAAGATTAAATCTAGGTGGTTTTTTACCTGAACGAACAACTTACGCAAAACCAATTAAGGCTCCATCAAAAGATATTTTTGATTTTATGA
>Ga0257115_1001755_pt1 | contig 13882 bp, 20 predicted proteins | sample SI112_100mmetaG_FD_194465 | JGI IMG/M metagenome (GOLD analysis project Ga0257115, IMG submission 194465) | Marine microbial communities from Saanich Inlet, British Columbia, Canada - SI112_100m | ecosystem: Environmental > Aquatic > Marine > Inlet | place: Canada: British Columbia | collected...
AACAAAATTTTCATCAGTTGGATAACAACAAATAGTGCTTGTTTTAATTTTTACATTATTTTTTTTACAAATATCTTTCCATTCTTTTATTGATGATCCTGATGTTGCTGCTGAATATTGTGGGTATAAAGGCATTAAAATAATTTCATCTGGATTAAAATCTCTTACGTGATTTACAATCTCTTCTGCTCTTGGATGCCAGCACCTCATAACAACAAAACATTTATACTTTGAATTTTGATCGTTACTATTAAGTTTTAATTCTAGGGCTTTAGATTGTTCTTTTGTTAATTTTAAAATAGGAGATGATCCACCAATTTCTTGATATATTTTTTTAGCTATTGGCGCCCTTCTATTAGATATTAGCTTTGCCAAAGGATATCTAAAAAATGTTGGTAAATTGATTATCGCTGGGTCATTAAATAAATTAAACAAAAAAGGCTTAACATTTTTTAATTTATCAGGGCCACCTAAATTAAAAAGAATTACAGCTTTTTTCATTGATAATCTTTTACGGTGTTAACCAAGTATTCAAACATATTAGGATTTGTTTCAGGTAAAACCCCGTGCCCCAAATTAAAAATATAAGGATGATCTTTAAAAATATCTAAATATTTTGTTGCTTCTTTTTTAAGCGTTTCTTTATCTAACAGCAGTATTTTGGGATCAAGCCCACCTTGAATTGGAATTTTTATATCTTTCAAAATTTTTTTTGGATCAACATTATAATCAATACTAACTGCATCTGGTTTTACAATTTCACAAAATTCTTTATAATTTTTAATTTCTCTGGGAAAACAAATAACAGGTGTATTTAAAGTCTTAACATAATTAACCAAATTAAGGGTGGGTGAATAAATATAATTGGGTAGATCTTTTTCTTCTAATAATCCTGCCCAACTATCAAATATTTGTATTACATTTGCACCATTATCAATTTGATTTTTAATATGTATTTTTAAAAATTTTTCTAAAGTTAGTAAAATTCTATTTATTAAAAAATTGTCTTTAAAGAAATCTTTTTTAAGACTTTTTTTAGGAGATTGTTGGTTAATAATATAAACCAATAAAGTCCAGGGTGCACCCACAAATCCTATTGTATTTTTATCTTTTACTAAATCGTTTGAACTTACTTTTTTTATCGCTTTATAAACTGGATAAATTTTTTGGACAAAATCAACTTCATCTAATTTGGATATTTCATCAATATTTACTTCGCCCAATTTGGGCCCAAAACCTTTTTCAAATTCAACTTTTTGATTTAACCCATATGGTAACATTAATATATCTGAAAAGATTATGGCCGCGTCCAAATCAAATCTTTTAATTGGTTGTAAGGTTATTTCTGTCGATAAATTTTCATTTAAACATAAGTCTATAAAATTAGGATTTAATTTTCTTATTTCTCGAAATTCAGGTAAATATCTTCCTGCTTGTCTCATAATCCATATTGGGTTCACATTCGTGTTTTTTTTTATTATTACTTCATGAAGTGGGGTCATATTAAAATAATATATATAATTATTGTATTAGTATTATGTAATGTGAATAATGATGATAAATATTTATTAACATTATATTAACAGTTTAATAACATCTAAAAGTTAATAATATTGCCTAAATTGTAGCTTTTTACTATTTTATTAAGAATGGTGTATAATTTTATTAGACTGTTTATTATTGTTAATAAAACCCTTATTTTACAACGATAATTATACAATATTTAAATTGAGTAATTTAATTAAAATAATACAAATTTACTAACAATTTATTCATGAGTAATACATATCAAATTTATCTAATTTCAGACTCAACAGGAGAAACTCTTGATAGAATATTTTTAGCTTTAAAAGCTCAATTTAAAAATATTAAATATAAAGTTCATTCTTATTCATTTACAAGAACCGAAAATCAAATTCTTAAAATTTTAGAAGATGCTAAAAAAAATAAGGACTCTGTAATTTTATACACAATCGTTGATAATAATTTAGCGAAATATCTTAGTAATGTTAGTGATGAAAAGAAAATTCCCTGTTTTAGTGTTTTAGGAAATTTAATATTAAATTTTTCTAAAATTCTAAACCAAAAAGCTTCACATGAACCAAGTGGACAACATGTTCTTAATGAAGAATATTATGAAAGAATAGAAGCAATTCAATTTACAATCGGTCATGACGATGGAAACCTAATTAATGAAATTGAAAAATCCGACATTGTTCTTGTTGGCGTAAGCCGAACAAGTAAAACCCCAACATCAATCTATCTCGCAAACAAGGGTCTTAAAACCTCAAATATACCACTAGTTAATGAAAATTCATTACCAGAAAAGCTAAGATTAAATCCACAAATGACTTGTGTGGTTGGTTTAAATACAGAGCCAGAAAGACTGGTTGATCTGAGAAAAAATAGAATGAACACCTTAAAAGAAACAAAAAATAAAAAATACACAGATATCGAAAATATAAGAAAAGAAATTTTAGATGCTAAAAAAACTTTTCAAAAATATAAGTGGCCTTCCATTGATGTTACAAGAAAATCTGTTGAAGAAACCGCCGCTTCAATAATAAAAATACACGAAATATATCTAAACAATGTTAAATAACATTATTCTTGCCTCAAAAAGCAAAGTTAGAAAAGAAATATTGGATAAATACAATATACCAAATCGGGTTGAGCCCTCAAACGTTGATGAAAATATTGTTAAGGAAAGCCTTATAAAAGAAAAAGCTACTCCATCTATCATTTCTAAAAATTTAGCAGAGTTAAAAGCTAATAAAGTCAGCTTAAAAATGACAAATCAAATGGTATTAGGAGCAGATAGCGTGATAGACCTAGAGGGTGAGCTAATATCAAAACCAGAAAACAGAGAAGAGGCGCTTACTATTCTTAAAAAATTAAATGGTAAAAAACACCATCTGGTCAGTTCAGTTTGTATTTCAAGAAACGGCACAATGATTTGGAATTATACAGGGAAAGCCATGTTGACCATGAAAAAATTTTCTGATCAAGAGCTGGAGCTGTATTTAAATAAAATAAAAGATGAAACTTTATATGCCTATAATGTTTATCAAATTGAAGGTGAGGGAAGAAATTTATTTGAAAATATCGAAGGAGATAAAAACACCATAATGGGCTTGCCAATTAAAGAGATTAAACAATATCTGGAATTATTAAAGTGAAAAAATATTTAGTTATAGGAAACCCAATTGGTCATTCTTTCTCACCTAAATTACATAATTATTGGATAAAAGTTAATAATCTAAAAGCTATTTAAGAAAAAAAAAAACTATGTGAAAATGAAATTGAAAATTTAATTCTACAAGTTAGAGAAAAAAAAATACATGGGATTAATGTTACGGTACCTTTTAAAAAAGCAGTTATTCCGCACATAGATCAATTAAGTTTTGAAGCAAAAAAAACCCAGTCCGTTAACACTGTTTGCTTAATTGATAATAAAATAGTTGGTCATAATACAGATATTGAAGGATTTGAAATGGGCATAAAACACTTAAATTCTTATGTAAAAAACAAAAAAATTTTAATATTGGGAGCGGGTGGCGTAGTATCATCAATAGTTTTTGCGTTAAATAAAATGAAAGCTTCTGAAATAGTTATTAGTAACAGAACTAAAAAAAAAGCTGAAAATTTAAAAAAATTATTTAAAAATTTAAAAATTATCGAATGGGGTGATGTCCCAGAATTTGACATGATCATTAATGCTACTAGCATAGGTTTAAGTAGGGATGATAAGATAAACTTAGATTTTTCTAAAGTTGGTAAAAATAAATTATTTTATGATGTAATTTATAATCCAATAGAGACCAATTTTTTGAAAATTGGAAAAAAATTAGGTAATCAAATAGAAAATGGTAAATTAATGTTTGTTTATCAGGCACTTGCTGCTTTTAATTTATGGCACGAAATTCAACCAAAGATTAATAATGAAGTAATCAAACTTTTGGACAAATGATTAGGATAGGCATATTAGGAGACATAGGATCTGGAAAAAGTTATGTAGCAAAAAAATTTGGTTATCCAGTATTTAATGCAGATTATGAAGTGGGTAAATTATATCAAAAAGATAAAAAAGTTTTTAAAAAGTTAAACAAAATTTTACCAAAATATTTTAATTCATTTCCAATAAATAAAAAAGAAGTCTCCAATGCTATATTGGGTAGTAAAAAAAATCTAAACAAAATAATCAATATTGTTCACTTAGAGATAAGAAAAAAAACAAATATTTTTTTAAAAAAACACAAAAATAAAAAGATTGTAGTTTTGGACATACCTCTTTTATTGGAAAATAAAATTAACAAAAAAGGTGATATATTAGTATTTGTTCAATCCAAAAAATCAGATATTTCAAAAAAATTAAAAAAAAGGAACAATTTTAACAAAGAAATTTTTGATAAATTTAAAGATATTCAACTACCACTTGAGTATAAAAAAAACAAATCTCAATTCATTATTAAAAATAATTTTACCAACAAACCTGTTAACATGGCAATTAAAGAAATTTTGAAAGAATTGTATAAATGAAAGAAGTAGTTTTAGATACAGAAACAACCGGCATATCCCTGAAGGATGGTCACAGGATAGTTGAAATTGGTTGTATAGAATTAGAAGATTTGATTCCAACGCAAAAAAAATTTCATTGCTATTTAAACCCTGAAAGAAAAGTTTCAGAAAAAGCTTTGGAGGTTCATGGGTATACCGATGAATTTTTATCCAAACAAAAAAAATTTAATGAGATAGGAGATGAATTTTTAGAATTTGTAAAAAACAAAAGATTAATAATACATAATGCTGAGTTTGATCTTGCTCATTTAAATAATGAGCTTTCTATATTTGGGAAAAAAAAAATCAATAATGAAATAATAGATACATTACTATTAGCAAGAGATAAATTTCCAGGCTCACCTGTTAGCCTTGATGCTTTGTGTAAAAGATATAAGGTTGATAATTCAAGAAGAACTCAACATACAGCATTAATTGACTGTGATTTATTGGCGAAAGTTTATATTAATTTGATAGGTCAAAAAGAACCAACATTAAATTTTCAAAATATAGACCAACAAATAAAAGAAAAAAAAATATTAAATGTTGAATATTTTAAAAAAATAATTTCTCCCACATCTACAGAACTTAAAAAACATAAAGATTATTTAAAAAGCAATTTAAAAAAAAATTTCTATTAATTAAATCGTTGATTGTATAAGTTTTCAAAATCTACTTTTTTTTCAAATTTTATTTCTGGATAACCAGAATTATGAAGTAGATCCAAAAGTGATTTTTCTAAATCAGAATAAATCTCGGTTTGTACGTCACAAAGTATAATTTTTTCTAATTCTTTTTTATCTTTAATATCATCGTTAACTTTTATGATAGTTGAAAAAATTATTTCAAAATAAGATTTTTTTTCACTATTTTCTTTGTCTTCAAATTTTAGAGTAGTATTTACTTCAATGTGTTTATTTTTTAGCGCTTTAGAATTAATATCAATTCCAAGTTGATATTTGGCAATACGGTCTTTCACAAATATGAACGTTTCAACATCTGGTGTTTCACTGGACATATCTTTTATATATTTACCTAAAATTTTATATTTTTCTATCATTGTCATCTTCTATATCTTCAAACTCACCATCTATAAAATTATTTTTTCCATTGTTTTTTTTGTGAGTGTCAAATTTTTTAATAAATTTATCAAAGATAATTTTTCGAGTAATCGGAAAAATTATTAAAAATCCCAAAATATCAGTTGCAAACCCAGGAATAATTAAAAGTAATGCAGCAAATGCGATTGCTGCTCCAGAAATCATTTCATAGGTCGGTGTTTGATTTTTACTTAGCTGAGTAAATCCTGATCTAAGAGTATTTAAACCTTCATATTTGGCATAATAAACTCCAATTATAGCTGTAGTAAATATTAGAAAAATTGTAGAAATTGCTCCAATTTGAGAACCAATTTTAATAAATAAATAAATTTCTATTGCTGGGATTAAAATTATTAATATTAAAATTGGGTTCATTTGTCTTTAATCTAAATTGCTAGTTGAAATTAATCAACATAGTAATTATTATATACGTATGAGTTACAGCTTTGAGTACATTGATATAATTTTATTAGCAATGATTGCTGGGTTTATTTTTTTACGATTAAGAGGAATTCTTGGAAAAAGAACTGGTTTTGAGGGAAAAGCACCCCCGAAATTCGAAGAAGTTTTGAATAGGGTGAAGACGGATAAGGCCATTAAAATTAACGAAAACTTCGACGGCGCTGCACAAAAAGAATTTTTAAAAGGTGCAAAAATTGCTTATGAAACAATTATTACAGATTTTAGTGATAATGATAACAAAATAATTGCTAGCAGGCCGCTAATTAATAAAGAGATTTTTAACCAATTTAATGACGCGTTAAAAGCAAGAAGTGAAAGAGGCCATTATGCAGAAATTACTTTTATTGGTATTAATTCTGCAAATATTAAAGAACATAAAAAAACAGATAAAATTTTAAATGTAACTGTAGATTTTGTTGCAGAAGTAATTACGTGCATAAAAGATAAAGATAAAAAAATTGTATCTGGAGATCCAGAAAAAATTAAAAAAATTTATGATACATGGATTTTTTCAAGAGATGTGACATCAGCAAATCCTAATTGGCAGCTAGTAAATATTCTTACTTAATTGAGCAATAATCTTCCAGATAAAGATAAAAAGGATTGGCAAGATTTTATTTCTAGCAAGGAGAAGCTACCCAACAAAGATGCAAAATATCAAAAAAAAATAAAACTTAAGATAAGATCAATAGACCTACATGGATATACATTAGATCAAGCTAATAAAATTATTGAAAATTTCATTCAAAACTCATACTCAGAGAAAGTAAACAAATTAATAGTAGTGACCGGTAAGGGTCTTCATTCTCAAAATGAAAAAGATCCGTACGTGTCAAAAGATTTGAGTATTCTCAAATATTCTGTCCCTGAGTTTATATCTAATAATAAAAATTTAATGAATAAAATTCATGAAATAAAAGATGCTAAAATAGAAGATGGAGGAAGTGGAGCTTTTTATATTTTTTTAAAGAAAAATAAGTCTACAAAATAAATTTTGAAAGATCTGTATCTTTTACTAGAGTGTCTAAGTTTTTATTAATATACTCCTTATTAATAATGATTTTTTCACCTGCACGGTCTGTGGCTGTGAAGCTTATTTCATCTAAAATTTTTTCAATAATTGTATGCAATCTTCTTGCACCAATATTTTCAACTGTAGCATTTACTTCAGAAGCTATATTTGCGATTGTATCAATACCATCATCTGAAAACACAAGTTCTACATTTTCTGTTTTTAAAAGAGCCACATATTGTTTTATCAAACTAAAATCAGGTTCTCTTAAAATTCTCTTAAAATCATCACTAGTCAATGCTTCTAGCTCGACCCTAATAGGAAGTCTTCCTTGAAGTTCGGGCAGTAAATCTGATGGTTTAGCAAGCTGAAAAGCTCCCGAAGCAATAAATAAAATATGATCTGTTTTAATAGGGCCATGTTTAGTATTAACTGTAGTTCCTTCAATTAAAGGCAATAAATCCCTTTGAACACCTTCACGGGAAACATCTCCTCCAACCCTATCAGTTCTTGCAGAAATTTTATCTATTTCATCTAAAAAAACTATCCCATTATTTTCAGTAGATATTTTTGCTGCTTTAATGATTTTATCTTGTTCAATTAATTTATCAGACTCGTCGTTGATTAAAATTTCATGAGATTCTTTTACTGTCATTTTTTTCTTTATCTCTTTATTTCCCATGGATTTACCAATCATCTCACCAATATTAATCATACCCACATTTGCACCAGGCATTCCAGGGATTTCAAAAGAAGTATTGCCTGATCCTGTATCATTAACAGCTATTTCTATTTCATTGTTATCAAGATCCCCATTTCGAAGTCTTTTTCTAAAACTTTCTCTAGTCGCAAGGCTTGCTTTTTTACCAACTAATGCATCTAAAACTTTATCTTCAGCTAACTTTTGAGCTTGAGCGTGAACTTTTTTTCTCATCTTTATTTTTTCCATTGAAATAGCAATTTCAATCAAGTCTCTAACAATTTGTTCTACATCTCTTCCAACATATCCAACTTCTGTAAATCTTGTAGCTTCAACTTTAACAAAAGGAGCTTCAGCAAGTTTTGAAAGCCTTCTTGAAATTTCAGTTTTTCCAACTCCTGTTGGCCCAATCATCAAAATATTTTTAGGTAAGACTTCATTTTTCATTTCACCCTTAAGCGCTTGTCTTCTCCATCTATTTCTAAGAGCAACTGCAACAGCTTTTTTAGCTTTGTTTTGCCCAACTACAAATCTATCTAATTCAGAAACAATTTCTCTTGGTGATAATGAGCTTACTAAAGATTTCTTTCCTTTATCGTTTTTATCTTTTGGAACTAGAGGAGTTACGTTTGAATTTTCCATTATATTTTTAGAATCTTAATATTATCATTTGTGAAAACACAAATTTCTGAAGCAACTTTAATAGCTTTTTTTGCAATTTCTTCAGCACTCTTATCAGTTTCCATTAAAACTTTTCCTGCGGCCAAGGCATAATTGCCACCGGAACCAATCCCTATAACATCTCCCTCAGGCTCCAGAACATCTCCAGTTCCAGAAATTATATAACTATTGTCTTTGTCACCAATGGCCATCAGTGCTTCTAATCTTCTAAGATATTTATCTGTCCGCCAATCCTTTGCTAATTCAACAGCAGCTCTTGATAAATTTCCTGCATGTTTTTCTATCTTAGCTTCTAATCTTTCAAATAAAGTTAGCGCATCTGCAGTTGAACCTGCAAAACCTGCTACGACATCTCTTTTTTCAATTTTTCTAATTTTGGAAGCAGTACTTTTAACCACAGTATTTCCCATACTTACCTGGCCATCTCCAGCCACAACTACTTCATTATTTTTTCTGACTAATACAATTGTTGTCATGACTGTTAAATGGTAATTATTTTAAATTCTTCAAGTGTTAATAGCTGATATTGATATAGTAAGATTATGCATGTATACCTCTAGAATATATGGCTAGAAAAGGAAAAGTATCTCGAAAAACTAAAGAAACCAGCATCAGTGTTGAAGTTAATATTGATGGAAAGGGTCAGTACAAAATCGATACGGGTATAGGTTTTTTAGATCATATGCTTGAGCAATTGTCAAAGCATTCTCTTATAGATTTAAAAGTTAAAGCTAAAGGAGATACCCATATTGATCTTCACCACACAACCGAAGATACAGGAATTGCTATAGGTGAAGCTTTAAAAAAAGCATTAAAAAATTATCAAGGAATTAGAAGATATGCACATGCAATGATTCCGATGGATGAAACATTAACAAGAGTTGCAATTGATGTTTCAAATAGGCCTTACTTAATTTGGAAAGTAAAATTAAAAGTAGAAAGACTTGGAGAAATGGATACAGAACTTTTTAAAGAATGGTTTCAAGCATTTTCTCAGTCAGCAGGAATGACATTGCATATGGAAAATATTTATGGAGATAACAGTCATCATATAATTGAGTCATGTTTTAAAGCTTTAGCGAGATCATTAAGAACAGCTTTAGAAATAGATCCTAGAAACAAGAAGAGCATTCCATCAACTAAGGGCTCTTTATAAATTTAATGAATGTCACGATTGTTGACTATAACTCTGGAAATATAAGTTCTGTAATAAATTCTTTCAAGGAAGTTGCTAAAGAAAAAGTAAATATCGAGGTAACTTCAGATCTAAAAAAGATTAAATCAAGTGATAAAGTTGTCTTGCCAGGCCAAGGATCGTTTAAGAGCTGTGTTGATGCCTTAACCAGTATAAATGGCTTGGTTGATACTTTAAACGAATTTGCAATTAATGACAAAAAACCACTTCTTGGAATTTGTGTTGGTTTACAAATGTTTGCTGACATTGGCTATGAAGAAACTGAAACCAAAGGTTTAGGTTGGATTTCTGGAAAAGTTTCTAAAATTGATAATCAAAATAATAAATACAAGCTTCCACATATTGGCTGGAATGAAATATATATTGTTAGAGATAGCAAGATTTTTAAAGATATAAAAAATAATTCTCACATGTATTTTGTCCATAGTTATGAATTTGTTCCAAAAGATAAAAGTGTAATTTCAGCAACAACTGATTATTCTTCAAAAATTGTTTGTTCTGTTGAAAAGGAAAATATTTTTGGAACTCAATTTCACCCTGAAAAGAGTGATAAAATTGGATTACAAATAATTCAAAACTTTATAAGCTTATAATAATGAAAAAGTTTTTATTCATAATTTTTTTTTCTTTAATATTTTCTAATTTTAGTTTTTCTAAATCTATAAATTTAGGTTTACATAATTTAGATGTTCCAAATAAATTTGTAGTAATAAATTGGTCTGAGTATAATTTTGATTTGTTTGACGAGTTTTGCGGACAATATGATGGCTGTTATTCATTTGCTTCACCAAAAGTTAAAGAAGTGCTTGAACAATTAAATGGTGGAAAAAGTATTGATCAGATTACGATTCTAAAGCCAATTATAAAAAAAATTAATAAACTTGAATCAACTAATTATAATAATTTTGGTAGAGCTGTTGATAGTTTATTTTCATCAATAAGATCTATTTTAAAAAAAAATAATTCTGAAACAATACTTAATTATGTAATCTATGGAGATACCGAAGAAGTTTTTAATAAAAATAATTTTGGTATATCTGCTGATGAACTTAGAAATATGTCTAATAAGGATATAAAATTTTATACTAATGAAATTAAAAAAGAGCTAAACATAAGTAATAATTATTATGCAATATCTGAAGAAATTGGTGTAAAAATAAAATCATTCAAATTTTCAATGTCTTCAAACAAAAACCCATATTTATTTTTTCATGGGGATTTAATGTTTCTAACACCTAAAAAAAAAATTAAAGCCACTGAATATATAATTTATTTGTCTGAAAAAAATAATAAATTATTTAGTTTTGATGGTGCCTGCTTTGCTAATTGTTCAAAATTTAAATCTAGTTTTAATTTAATTATTAAAAAATCCTTTAAACAAAATAATGTAATTAAAAATGTTACCAATATTAGTGATAATAATATTATTGATCAATTAGAGCAGCTGAACAGTTTATTTAAATCTGGAGTACTTACTAAGGAAGAATTTGAAAAAGCTAAGAAAAAAATTCTGAATTAGATGAAAATATTTCCTGCAATAGATATTAAAGATAAAAAATGTGTGAGGTTAGTCAAAGGAGATTTTGATAATAAAACTGAATATGAAATGTCACCAGTTGAGCAAGCTGGAAAATATAACGATCATGGTTTTAAAAATTTACACATTGTTGATTTGGATGGAGCTTTATCTGGTGAAACAGTTAATCTTGATATTATTCAGCAAATTGTAAATAAATTTGATATTAAAATTGAAATTGGTGGGGGTATAAGAAACTTTGAAAGTATTAAGAAATATACAGATGCTGGTGTTGAAAAAATCATTTTAGGTAGTGCTGCTATAAAAGATAAAAACTTCTTGAAAGAGGCTTGTGAAAAATTTCCAGATAAAATTGCTTTAGGTTTAGATGCTAAAGATGGATATTTATCAGTCTCGGGTTGGAAAGAAAATTCTAATCAATTAACCTTAGATTACTTGAAAGAAGTAAATGATTATGGTGCAAGCAGATTGATTTATACTGATATTAATAGAGACGGGATGAAGCAAAGCCCAAACTTTGAAGAAACATCAAAGGTTGCTGACACCTCTAATTGTCCAGTAATTATATCTGGAGGAGTTTCTTCAATCGATGATATTAAAAAAGCAAAGAATCTAAACACGAATATTGAAGGAATAATTGTTGGCAAAGCAATATATGATGGCGATATTAAATTAGAGGAACTTGTTAAGGAATTAGATGCTTAAAAATAGAATAATACCTTGTTTAGACGTTAAAAACGGTCGTGTAGTTAAAGGTATTAACTTTGTGGATTTAAAAGACGCGGGAGATCCCGTTGAGCAAGCTAAAATTTATAGCGATGGTGGTGCAGATGAAATTTGTTTTTTAGACATTACGGCTTCTAATGAAAATAGAGAAACAATTTATGAAGTTGTTGAAAGAACATCTAAGAAATGCTTTGTACCATTAACAGTGGGTGGAGGAGTAAGAAGTGTTGATGATATTAACAAATTATTAAATTGTGGGGCAGATAAAGTTTCAATTAATACTGCTGCTGTTGAAAATCCAGAAGTGATTATAGAAAGCTCAAGAAGATTTGGATCTCAATGCATAGTCGTTGCTATTGATGCAAAAAAGAATTCTGATAAATGGGAAATTTTTACTCATGGTGGAAGAAATAATTCAGGTATCAATGCAATAGAGTTTGCAAAAAAAATGGAGGATAGTGGGGCAGGTGAGCTGCTAGTAACTTCAATGGATAGAGATGGTACCCAAGTTGGATATGATATAGATCTAATGTTAAAAATATCTTCTAAAGTTAATATTCCAGTAATTGCTTCTGGCGGTGTTGGTAATCTGGACCATTTGGTTGAAGGTATAAAATTAGGTAAAGCTAGTGCTGTGTTAGCAGCATCAATATTCCACTATGGCACACATTCAGTAAAAGAGGCTAAGGAATATTTGGATTCAAAAGGAATTCCTGTTAGAATTTAACATGCTTAAAACTCTAGAAAATCTTATTAAACTTGCAAGGGAAAGAAAAACCATTCCTGTTGAAGGCTCTTATACTAATAAACTGCTTACAGATAAATCATTAAGCAAAGCAAAAGTTTTAGAAGAAGTTGATGAACTGATTGAAGCGATTGAAAAAGATACAAATAAAATTCATGAGGCTGCAGATGTGTTTTACCACCTGCTTATGTATTTAGAATCTAACAATGTTAAAATTGAAGATGTAATGGTTGAACTAGAAAATAGAAAGAAATGAGTTACGATAACAACAATATTTTTGCAAAAATTCTACGAAATGAAATCCAATGCAATAAAATTTATGAAGATGAGTTTGTCTTATCTTTTCATGACATCAATCCACAAAAAAAAATTCACGCTTTAGTAATACCAAAAGGAAAATATGTTGATCTAGATGATTTTAGTACAAAAGCTTCACCTGAGGAAATGGTTGGGCTATTAAAAGGGATTAACATTGTTGCTAAAAAGCTTGGTATATCAACAGAAGTAGGAGAAGGCTATAGGGCACTAGCAAACATCAGTGATCATGGTGGTCAAGAGGTTCCACATTTACATTTCCATTTATTTGGAGGTGAAAAAGTTGGAAAAATGGTTGAGTGACACAAAAGGTTAAAAGAAGCTATCTGGAAATTAAGTCTCTTCAAGATTTAAAAAAGGTTCCAGAGCCTCCCGCAGATTATTCCCTAAATTTATTAGATCCAATTAATTTCCAATTGAATAAATTTTTTTATAAAAATATTGGTAAAAAACATAGATGGGTAGATCGGCTAGTATGGATGGAGAGCCAATGGATAGACTATATTTCAAACGAGAAGGTAAAAACTTATGTTTTAAAATACAAAGATGATTTAGCGGGTTTTTTTGAATTAATTTTTCATACTGAAAAAAAGGAAGTAGAGTTAGCATATTTTGGATTATTAGAGGAATATCAGAACAAAAAATTAGGTTCACATTTATTACGTGAAGCAATTAAGATATCTTTTGATGGTAATATCAATAGAGTTTGGGCGCATACTTGCACTTTGGATCATAAAAATGCTTTGAGTAATTATATTGCTAGAGGTATGAAAATTTTTAAAACTGAATCTATAGTAATTTAGTTTTGTGGTGGCAATTTAAATAAATCTTTATCTATAATTTCATTAGTTT
>Ga0257115_1001756_pt1 | contig 13873 bp, 27 predicted proteins | sample SI112_100mmetaG_FD_194465 | JGI IMG/M metagenome (GOLD analysis project Ga0257115, IMG submission 194465) | Marine microbial communities from Saanich Inlet, British Columbia, Canada - SI112_100m | ecosystem: Environmental > Aquatic > Marine > Inlet | place: Canada: British Columbia | collected...
TAATACAGTATCAGTGTGATTATATGCACTGGGTGGTTTCAAAAATTCAACGGGTGTACTCTTGAACCGTTTTGATACCTTAGTTCGAAACCAAGAAAATCCCAATTCTTTGGCAAATATCAATGCATCACCAACTTGATGTTGATTATGTTCATATACCAACATATCCCAATGCGCAGAACCACCTGCATCAATAAACGCGACAGCATTTTCTATTATTTTATCATAAGTGGTTCCAATTCTATAGATTGAATTAGTATCACCTAACCCATCTATACTGAATACGCAGTAATCTTCATTATGCGCTAACAACATACCTAATCTTTTCCACCAATCAGTGTTTTGCAGACTTCCGTTTGTGTTTATGCCTATTATAATATCTGGATTTATTGTCCTAACGTATTCACACACTTCTATCATATCTTGTGAGGCGACCGGATCACCAAAATTACCACATAGTAGTAATTTATCAAGCTGTTTTATCAATGCCACATCAATCAATTGTTTGCAATCCCCCAACGTTAATTCATTTTTATCTAACTTTTTATCATATAATGAGGGATTTTCTCTAGCGCACTGTGGGCATTTAGCATTACAAACGGTTGTTAATTCTAAGTGCAATAACCGAACATCGTTAAAATCAACAACCATATCTATATATTACCGTGTATTGCCATAATGTACTACTTTATATGTAGTATCATTTAAATCCATCTTGCGCCATGGATCAACAAGCACACTACCTGCCTTGATGTCAAAATAGAATCGATCATCCTCTTCATTGCCAGCATAGCCATATGTAATTTTTCTGTTATGTGCCAATAACACTACTGCTTGCATTGAATCTAAATTATCATCCGTTAATGGATCAGCATATTGAACATTATGCCCTGATTCTAAAATATAATGACCAATTAATGTACTATAACTGCCGATGACATAAGGAACATCAGGTTTATATGCTTTGCCATGAATAACAATCGGCAAGCCATACAATTCCGACTGTGCGATCAAGAAGTCTGCTAAGTTTTTGGCTTGTACTTCTCTAGCACCCATTATGGTACTAAACATATCATAACCTAGGTCATATTCTTCTGCTAACCAACGCAATGCAATATTATCCCGGGGATGACATGCGCCTGAATCCCCCATGCCTGCTGTCATATACTTTGGACTTTGCAAACGCACAGTACTTTTTGCCATAGCATTAGTAACTACATCCACATTCATATGCCCAATCTTCATAGCAAAATCCTGTATCATATTTACTATTCCAACCTTAGCACTAATGTACGTATTGTAAAAAATTTTGATTGCTTCTGCTTCTTCCCAAGTACCAGTTTCATAACGTGGTTCATTTTCCATAAGTGGCTTATAAATATTAATTAATTCTTCAACTCTCGGATCATTGGCATCCTTGCTACCAATAATAACCATTTCAGGGTTAACCATATCCCATGCCACCGTACCCATCGCAATTAAATATGGGTTATAAATTAAAGTATGGTTATCCAATAGGTCATCAAATTCTCTTCTTGTTGTTCCTGGCAATACTGTACTAATTAACACAATATTCTTTGATACATCAGCATATTCATTAATTTGTGATAATACCTCTTTTACTGTATCGTAGTTAAAATCTTTTGGTTCTAAATGCGCACTCGGTATATCTCCGCCATAGCACGCTTCATGTGGTGTCTGCACTGCTATGAAAATCCAATCACTATTATTAATGGTCTCTTCTACTGTGCTACAAACTTTTATGGTATCTGATTCCGTAGGGTAAATATCGTAACCAAATGTCCTATATTCTTTTGCAAAAACTTCTGCACATTCAAGACCAAGTTTTCCTAAACCTATCATACCAATATTAATATTACTATTCATTCTTATGTTTTCTCCTAATTCTTTCTATGACTATTTACGGTATTATTTTAGTACAACTAAAAAAGATATAGCAATCCGGACATTTAATAAACCTGGTGATAATAATCTGTTGAATATGGATGGCATTGTTTCCAATAAGTTAACACCATACCTATTCCCACGATCAAATTCCGAAATCAAACAATACGCACTGAACATACAACCTATATTATTTGCTGGATATTGTGAATGTTTTGATCAAGACCCAATCAACGTAGAAAATTATTACCAGGCATCGCATTCAAATATAAATTCATTAGGCAACGACGAAAATAAACATTTAAACATAATGGCAATAAAACAGCGTATAGCAGATAAAAAAACCATACTACAACAAATAGACAACCCAATTGATTTTTTAATTCATCATTCGGCAGGGATACACAATCCAATCGTATGCCATAGTGAAAGACAAAGCGAGGATGTTAGTTTATTATCCGACAATCATTTTATCCTAGTACATTATTGGTATCATGCATACATAAGTTTACATTGGTATCAACATTACAAATATTTACAGCCAAACACAAAAATAACTCCCCATCGTTTTGGCACATACATAAGAGATGCAAGTGGCACAAGAACTTATCGCATTGATCTAATTGATAAATTACAGTCAATAAACTCCAATGTATACTTTGCATTTAATGAACCATTCATATCCCAGATCAAGGAGCAAAATAAAGCCAACCTATTATCTAAATGGGATATCAACAGAGAATCAATATCCAGTGATAATAGTGCAATTATTAATTGGACAGATACCGAAATGTTTGATATACAACTAATCCCAGAAACATTATTTGATACCACGAAAACTCACCTAACAGAAAAATCGTTAAAACCTATTGCAATGGGACAACCGTTTATAATTATCGGATGTCCTAATAGTTTAGCATATTTACGCAGTTATGGTTTTAAAACCTTTGGTAGTTTATGGGACGAAAGTTATGATTATGAGGAATCACCAACTGTTAGATTTAAAAAAATCATCAACTTAATACATAACATTGCAAACCTTTCCTCGGCTGAATATCAGAAAATGGCTACGGAGGCTAAAAAAATAGCATTATACAACAGAGAATATTTTTACAGTGAAAAGTTTGAACTGCTGTTATTCAACGAATTACATAACGAATTGAACCGTGCATTCGAAGTAAGAGATGAGATGTATCACAAAATGCCAGGCGGTACGTATTTTCATACAATGAATAAATCCCACAACAAGGGTATATTAACCGATATGAGTTACCAAAATATTAGAACGTTGATGGCATATATTAACACCCATCATAAAAATATTGCAACCCAAATCATCAAAAAATACAACCACCTACTCTAAGTTATTCGTCTGCTTCTAGTTTAACTTGCAATGGATATCCATTGCCCCTTGCTTTTACAGTTACTTCAATGCCTTTCTGTTCGGCAATTTCGTAAGGTAACACTGCAACCACCGCCGATCCCTTTGTACTAATGTCCTCCGTCATACCCAAGGCATTAGATTCATTGTATCCAAATGTTCCGATTAGACTATCAACCACAAATTGCATACTGGTTTCATTGTCATTGACATATATTACCTTAAATTGGGGTGGCTTATTGATAGAAACTGTCGGTTTAATTTTTGTTTGTTCTCTTGGTATTGTATCAACATCTAACATATTATCTATCCTCTCTTCTTATTGGGCGTATGAAATATGTTAGCCTCTTCATCACGTAAATGCTTTTTCCATCTTTGCTTGGCTGCTGCTACCTTTCTTCGCTTCTTAGCAGAGGGTTTAGTGAATTCTTGGCGATCTCTTACCTCCATCACTAACCCAGATTCAATTGTTTTCTTCTTTAATGTACGCAATGCTTTTTCAACATTATCGTTCCATACTTTTATCGTTCCGTTTGCTTTCATATTGGTATTTACTTATCTCCGTTATATCCATTTATTAATTGTAACTCTATATTATTTAACACAATTACCTGATTATCATCTGTTCCTTCTTGCAATAGTGCATTGAGTAAGATAGGATCATATTCATGATCGGTTATTGTGTTCATCAATTCTACCACATATTCACCACTATATGCAGTATTATGTAATAATTTTTTATCAACCTCATCCCACAATGTTCCATTGAACCTATATAATTTCGTAGGTAGGGTATCAGTGCACATAAACATTATTCCATCTTGCGCATCACTAGGGAATTCCTTGCCAAATATTACTTCGGATTCGAAATCCAAATGCATTTCCGGATGAAGATCAGTAAATGCTTTTATATTATGTACCTTGTTATCACCTGCCGTCATATATCCTGGTGAATCATACTTAAACCTTATTCCATCGCTTATAATATGTAATTTATCCTTTAGTTTTTTTTTAGCAGCTTTTAGCTTGGGGGAGTCTTTTTTGCGGGTGGTACCAACGGCTTTTGTCTTGGTGGCAACGGCATTGGACTTACCGGAGGCATCTGTATCATTGTTGGGTGTTTCATCTGCAATGCATGTTGGGTCATTACTGGCTTTTTCATTGTTATCCTCGTTCTTTGTACTTATAATTTCTCGATTACGGTCAAATGAATACTGACTAGCTATTAATAATAACACAGCTAGGGGGTCAAATACAAATATTATTACTATTATTAAAAAACGAACAGCATCTTCTAACATATTTCGGTCTGCATCCCCTTCGTACATCGCTTCAGCTACATATTTTATTGGTCCAACTTCCGCTTCTAATTTTCTAAACTGTGATTCCAATACTGATTTATCTACTCGGTATTGGCTAATATCCTCCTGTTCAGCTGCTATATTATTCTCCAATGAAACAATACGATCTTCTATTGAATCAGTCTTGTTATTGGATTGGTCTTTTAATTTAGCGATCCTGATGTTTATTGCACCTATTTCGACTTGATGCCTATCACCAACAGTATCGTATTGATCTTGCAGCTGATCTAATCTAGCATTAGTCTTTGTTTTTTGGGCATCATAATTTTGTGTTATTGTAATAGTCTGAGTTTGCAACCTTTGTTGTTTCTGTGTTATTGCAGTCACATTGGCTTGTTCTTTGGTTATGAACTTATCTTTTTCTGTTTTTATTGCTAGTTCTTCGTCAGAACATGAGAAACAATTCGATGCTTGTTTGTTCAATATTTGCATTGTTTCATTATGCATCGTTCTTACATCCAAGAATCGCTGTTCTAATAAATCAATCTCGGTTTGTATTTGGCGTTGTAATCTATCTTTATCTTTCCCGATAGCTTTCTGCATCTTAGTTAAACTCTTATTGGCACTATCTATATCATACCCAATCTGTTCACGTTCTGAATTAATCTGTTGTTTTATTTTATCTAATGCTTTATTTTCCCGATCTATTAAGTTATCAACACGAATATTAGATGTAGAACCACTTGATATTCTTAAAATTTCAGCTTGCCACCTAGACATCTGTGCATTTGAACGGTTTAATTTTTCATTGATTAAGTCTATTTTGGCTATTTGTTCATCACTTGCCGCAGATTGTTCAATATGCGATTTAGATAGAAAACCAAAAATACCAAGTGATGTTATGAACATTAATACAATAACCGCAATGGAGAGATATGTTTTTAACCACCAGACTGCGTGCTTCCAATTCCTATGCAACCACACCGCCGTAGCTAACTTGCCGATCTCTAACACACTTCCCATTATAATGATAGGAATCACCGAAGCAGCAAAAATAGCAGCCAACCCAGCAACACTGTAATATATTGCTACACCAGATATTGACAATGCGATGAATAAAGTTAAATAATTTAAAAGCATTATTTTGTTGCTAGTGGATCATTAAATACAAAAATACCATCACTAGGTCGATACATCATATTATATTCCCCAAATCTACCTAGATCATAAGAACACTCTATATTACTATCATTCATTAATGCTAGTATGTTTTCATGCACATTGGTTAACTCAGATGCATATACGCTTACGCTGTTCTTTAACACTGCGTATACCTTATGATCTTCGATCACGCCATTCTCACCAAGGACACCACTGAATTCATCAAATCGCAATGCATTCTTGCTGCCAATTAACCAATAGTCAACTAACTCTTCAATCATGTGTTCATTTTCTACGATGTATGAGTACACATAAAATGCCTGAACTATATGTGCCATCGTGCCAAATTTAGCAAGATACTGGTTCATTTCAGTATAGTAGTCTGGTAAACTGTCTAGTCGTTCAATTACTGCCACAAACAACGAATCACCATCACTATCTGGGTGGGCATTGCCTTGACTGATATACTGCACTTTACTATGTACTTTTGGCAAGTGAGGATTTGGATTGGCTTGTGCGAATTGCAAAAACTTCTCGTGGCATCCATCAGGGGTATAATTAAATTTCACAATTTTATCATAATGTGTTTCATGCTTTTGTAACACGACAGAGTATGTTCCTTCACCTACTACTTTATATCCTTTGCCGAGCAGATATTGCAGGATTTGTTCTGGGTGGGTAAATTGCTTGGTATTTAACGCGAATTGATCTTGGGTAGTTACTTCTTGAATTTGCATCTAAATATTTATGCTATGTCCATTTTAACACAAACATGAGGTAATCATCCTTCGATTTAAACCGCATTTTATGCCAATATTGCGGAATATCATGCTCGTTATTAATATCAATGGCATCGGTATAGCTATATTGTTTAATAATTAAGCAATCCGCAACTTCGCAGAACTTAGATTGCAGTGAAAACCGAGCCGCAGATATTGATGTTTCGCGAATATGATTAATTACATTATTTACAGTGGTCGGGCATTTTTGAATTGGAAAATCTGGCATTAATTATACTTATGGGTAGCACACAAGTATAACACGTCATAAAATTATTTTATACCACTATTTTCACAATTTGGTTTGTTACACAGAAAATGACTGTTTTGCCATTCGCCTTTAATCATAGCAATTAGTTGTTCATCTTCTGATAAGTTAACCACTTGCCCCAATTCAACAAATGAACCATCGGTGCTCGTGTGCTTGGTAAATATACCACATTCACGGCATTGATTATATGTTATATTGGGCAATGTAATTTAATATACAGAGGTTAAGCGGTAATATATGGCTTATCCCATTGACCAATGGAAATATCATAATAATATGCGGTATGAAAATAATCGGTCATTATATCGGACTTATCAAACCATTCGTTTCCGCCTTCAACAGTTCCCGGTGCTGTTCTGATAATATCTTGAATGCTGTCAAAGATTGATGCTGCCTTCTTATCATCTTTGAATATGCTATCAAACGAATAATGGTTCAAGTCAGCATATGTACTACCACATAAGTATTTGGTCAAATCAATATCTGACCGCATAATTGAAACAGCAACACCACTATGATCTTGGCGGCGAACACTGAATTTCATAGTTTTGCCGAATTTAGCACGTAGTCCATCACGGATTGCCTTAACTTCATTCTTTGCAATATATGCCATTTTATTTTCCCTTTGTGTTTGTTAGTAGAGATACCAAGTATACACGAACGCACAACGATGTCAACTATTATTTTCAGTTTTGTGATTTTATGCACTTACAATAGATAAGCAGTTGATAATGCACCAGAAACACCATGTAACCGCAATATTGTAATCATTGCGGTCGAATATGGGAACTCCATTACATAATTTCCAGTTTGGAAATCCAAAACATAATCAGGCACTAGGTATTGTAATTTTGTTAATGCATCCTCATCAACACCCACCATTAAATATGTGCTAGATTGCTGTGATGTGAAATAAGCATTTAGTTTTTTAGATGGTTCCACATTATTTCCCGTTCAAACCACTCCGCATTTACATTCGCAAATGGTTTAATCCATCCTTGTCTATGTGCTTCATTGATAATATCAGCATATTCAGCTGGACAAAGTTTCGACACCTCACATCCTGCACGTGGGATTATTGTAATGCCATTCACTATATGAAAATCAGGGTCAAACAGTGTAAGTCGCTTAATCGGGATACCTTTATGCACACTCAATGACATTTTGCCAACCTCCAGATCAATAAGAATTCTTCGTATGCGAGTTTAACCGTGGGATTAGTTAGCATCATATTATCTATCTCCTTTTGCAATGCGTTAATACCGGCTTGTGCAACGTAATGTGCTGACGGGGATGTAATCGAAAAATGATCATTATTAAATACTTTTTTACAGTTATCCCATGCATCTTTCTGTTCTTGTGTTACTGGACCTTTATCCGGCATCGCCTCCGATGCCATATGTATTGCTTCTGACATTTCGGCTTCTGCATATCGCCCAGCTGCGACCATGGTAACAAACGCAGGGTCAATATTGAATAGTTTACTTACTGATCCAGGTTTCACAATAACAAGATGTGCACCTTCTGGCATTGCATCTGTCATATTGCTATCGTAATATGATACAGGCTGATATTTCTTGCCTACTTTTATATAATATGTTTCCTGTTTCATTTTGTTAGCTCCATTTTAATACAAACATTACAATATCATCCTTGGTAGTAAAACCCCACCATTCACTGTTATCACTTGAAGAAAAACATCGAGTCTCCCCATATAAATTCGTATCGCACCAAAGCCAAAATTCAGACTTCTCACCTCCTCGCCATACATGTTGACTTGTGGGGATAGGAAAGTTAACAAAGTATTGACACGGTTCTGCTAAATCGTGATCTGGTATCCACAATGGGTGGTTGTCACCTACGATGTCAAATTTTATATTGAAATAATTTTTAAACTCTTTTCTAGTTAACATTCTAACTCCACATTAATATTATATAGCTACTATAATGCGATTTGTCCTTTCGCAACTTTATTGTTAATCTATCTTCACTTGCATTATCGGCTTCTAACTTCCAATCCCATGCCCACCCTTGCTTGCCAACATGCTTTTCCATCCACGGTCTATACCAATCATTTGGGTCAGCAGTGCTGAATGTTTGATACTTCGCCCCATATGTCCAATCCCATGACGGATGATCATCGTCTACTGTTAATAGGCCCCTAGGCCATTTTACTGTAACCTTAACCCCTGGCACATATTTCCAAAATATTTTATTCATTATTTTATCATTAGAGTAGCTATTGTAAATTCTTCTTTACTCATCCATTTTACCCACACTACTGGACTTTCACCAGCAAGCCCATGTATTGTTCTTGTTCCTTTATATGCTTTGGTAAACCATAGTATTTTTTTACTAACTATACACCTTTTGGGCAATAATGTATACATATATTGCCATTTTGCTTTATTAAAAAATCGAAAATCAGTTAACCCCAAAACCGAATCTATTTCTTCATTAATCCAGTTACTATCAAGCAACGCATTGTAATCGTTTAACTTTTTAACAACTCACCCCCATCTTAATAAAAATGCTGTAATATCTGATTCTTTATTGAAAATAATATATAACTGACCTTTAGTATGCAGTAATTCGTACCCTATTAGTTCATAAAATTTCTTATCATACAATTCATTCCAATCCGAATACTCTTCTAGCTCTGGGGCTGATACATTATAGCATACTAATTCATACAATGTATCATGATACACATCATGTATCAGTCGATCAAGGACATTAACACGAATCATTTTATCCCCACTTTAGTTTATACCATGCTAATTCCTTATCTGATCGGAAATTAATATAAACCGAACCCATTGCTATAGTTACATGAACACCCTCAATATCTATCATTTTACTCATTTTTACATCTAAGCCCAGGGAATTATAGGTAGGAGATAGATGTAACCTATCCATTATATTCCGGTACCCCACGAACCCCCACGCCTTCATTGTTATCATACTAACTCCATTTTAATACAAACATTGTCCTGATAGTAGCATCTGGAATGTATAACATATTCATCCCCATTATAGTCTGTTCATAATTACACCCAACTTCCACTAACCAATTCATTACCTCAGTCTCAACTTCACTCCACCATTCCGTATCGAGAATCATCAGCATCTGGGGTGCATCAACTTCATCGCACCATGCGAACTTGGCTACCCTCTTACTAGCCCCCCATTCTGTCCTTTTATCGGGGGAACAAGGATCTAAATCAACATCCCATGTTCTGTTCTCTGTATATTCCCATAGGTCTTTCATTTTTGTTAAATCAGCAATAACTTCGTCAGTTTTAACATCAGATATTAACTTATCCACGTCTTCATATAACCACCATTGAATTAAATCCAATCCAATTTCACCATATTCATCTAAGAATACCATATCAAAGGCTTGACCAATCTCATCAATTGTTGTGCCCATAAAATAAGTATCTGATTGTGCTAATTGAAGAACTTTATTAATCTGTCTATCAACACGATGTTGCTTTTTCATTGCTTTTAGTATACTTTTAAATGTCTTATAATTCATAGCTAGTCTCCATTTTTAACCGTTTTACAGTAATACACTGTATATTGTCCATCAGTTTTGATCGTTGGGATGAATTGTGCGTAACCCATGCAATCGTCTATACTCTCCCAATTGTATTCCAAATACAACTCTTTACTAATTAACCCACCACTGGTTGCAAAAACTAATGTAAACAACAGTATCATTATTTTATCCCTCTTTCCATCCATGCACCAACTGAATCTCTTGTTTCGCAAACAACTGCGCTATCAATCCACTTTATTACTTCCAATGTAGATACGTTAGTATTCATTAATAAATCCCATTATGTCAATCATTCGCATTCGATCTTCGTATTCATCGACTACAAAATTTCGCAATTGCACTACTGTACCGTCGAATATTTTTTTGTCTTTGTTCATGATAAAATGCGTTGGTTTATTTCCGGTTACTGCATGTGTGTACCTTATGCACTCACTATACTCGGTATCGGGTGGAATTGAATGAACTACCCAGCGCAATCGATCTAGATAGATATACACGATTCTATTAATATACATTACTCTCCCATTGATTCATCTAAGAAATCATTTAGAAAATCACGTATTTTTGTTAAATCACCCTTATCAACCACAACATCAAACTCAGCAATATCAAATACAACTTTATCTTCCATTTGATAAAGTTGCAATGAATCGCCTCCATATCCACCTTTTATTGTAATATCTTTCATTATCCTTCCTTCCACCTCCAGAAATCAGCCATTGTGCCAAATCCTGGCGCTTCTTCTCTTGGTTCCATTAAATCTTCTCTAATACTTACTTCAACTTCATTAACCTCATTCCAAAATGCAGATGGAATTTCTTGGTCCATGTAACTTTCGCCATCTATCCAAACTATCTCCCCATCATTGGTTTCAATAGTATCAATTGTAATGGTTATCTCTTCTTCATCGACCACTATAAAAATTAATTTAATAAGTTTTATATCTAATGTCTTCTCCTCATCCTCGTCAAACATCGTAAGGTTGAAATTACTAGCATCCATATTTTTCGTTATATATTCCATTAGTGTACCACCGACAAGTTGTTTACTGCATTTCTTGTTCCTTTAAATACATGCATTTCACTAGTTTCGTCACTCATCCCTTGAATCATTTCCCATAGTTCACATCTAGTTTCGTTAAAAACTTGAGTAGTAAGTCTATGATATTGCGCCATTGATTTTTTAGCGGCTACCTTATTGCCGGAAATGTGTTCTTCTACACCTAGCTCGAACCATGCGGCTGCTGTTTTTAGAATTGATTTTTGCAATCTTGAAAATTTCATTTTTGTATCCCTGTTGTTTAAGTAAGTAAATCTATTATACACAAATAATAGGAAATTACCAATAGAGATATTTTATAGGCACTAAGAAAATTTTAATACCATTGCTACATATACTTTTTCACTAACTGTATATTGCATTCCTTCTACTGTATCACATCCATTCCAATCATACCCTAATATCGGACTGAGCGGGTATGTAACTATTAACCATTCAACCACTTCATCATTGCACCTGATCGCGTAATAGCCGTTGGGTGTAAATGTATGATCACACATGTAAAATTTAGCCAACATATATGCTTCGGTTAATAGTTAAATATCTGCCATTTTAGATATATCGGCTGTTAAGGTTTTAATATCAGTTTTGTATATTTTTAACAAATCATCGGAATCCAATCCGCCAAATAATTTAATCTCTAGTTCACCAGCTATGCATTTTCGCATTACATTAATATATGCGTGTGATAATGCGGTGGCCACTTCAATTAAATCCTTATCAGTTTCAGCAGTGAACAAATCCTGTTTGTAGAAACTTGGACTTAAATTTAAACAAGGACTATATTCCATCCTTTTGACTATAGTTTGCAGCACATCTACATTCTTTAAATCAACCAATGTGTAATTTTCAACACTATCAATATCATCATATCTATTCCAGAAGCGATCTGATGCTATTACCCAAGTAGCTTCGGCATCATACTCTTCACCTTTAATCTCTGCGAATCGCTGTTGCATGCCAGTAATAGAGTTGTAATAATCTTTAACTTGTTTGTTAACATTCCAATCTTGATTCAGTCTATCTTTGATATCTTGAAACGGCACAACGTGTGAGTACCAATCCTTAAATGATGTATGTCGTAATCCTTCATCATGCACCACTACTGGATTACCATCAACAAATTCAACACCATTGCCATTAGTATAAAGTAAATGCGTTAATACATCAACAGGCGATGTCGAATCTAATGGGAAATCAGCTTGTGTTTGTTTAATATATTCAATCAGATACATAGCAGTTCCTTAAATGTCAGCTGCGCATTGTTCTGAGCAGTATTCACAACAAGTACATAATGTCTCGTCATCACCATCAATATCATCTTTATATGGACAAATGTGAGGTTCTGTTTTAGGATTAACACCACATTCACTGCATTTATTTTCGTCTTTCATTTTACTTTCCTTTCGCTGTATTATCCATAATCAGATAGATATGATCATATAAATCTTTTTCTGTCTCCACTCCATTGCTATCTTCAAAGTTTTGAAACAATACTACCAGCAAAAATAAAACCAAACCTACTCTAGTAGTATTGTTATTATTGTTATTATTCAGGTCAAACTCACTCATTTTCTATTCTCTCTTTTGCTATATTAAAATATTTTTCATCTAATTCTATTCCAATAAATTTTCTGTTAGTATTTTTAGCCGCTACGCCTGTTGTTCCACTACCCATAGTAAAATCAAGGACAGTTTCTCCTTCTTTTGTATAAGTTTTTATTAAATATTCCATTAATTCTAATGGTTTTTGCGTTGGGTGAACTGTTTTACCTACACTACCAAATTTCAATATACTTTTAGGATAATTTGTTTTTTCCTGAAAACCAGATGGTTTAACAATATTACTTATTGTTGCAGATACACTTTTTTTATTTCTTTTTTTTGGAGTATTTAATTTTAATAATCCACAAGGATTATATGACATTGGATTTTTACTACCTACTGCACAACCACCAAAACTAAAAATAACAATATCTTCATGTATTTTTTGGGGTCTATATTTAACATGAAAAAAACCAGTTGCTTTACTTTTTTCCCAAATTAAACAATATTTAAACATCTTCATATTACTTGCTATTAGCGTTGTAGTAAAAGGCTGTGATGCTGTTAAAACAATAGCACCATTTGGTTTAATTATTCTTTTTAACTGCTCCCACATCAATTCTAAATCTATAATACTATCCCACTTGCAAGAAGTAGTTCCATAAGGAGGATCACAAATGATAGCATCACAACTACCATCTGGAATATTTTTCATTTCTTCTAAACAATCACCATTTATTAATTTATTCATTTTCTATTCTCTCTTTTGCTATATTAAAATATTTTTTCACGACTTCACCTCGATCTCTGCCCATTCTGCTTTTACTACTGACTCCCATTCGTGATCGTCAGCCTGTATTTCTATCTCAGCTTCAGTGTAGAAATAGTTAGTGAGTCTCGGAGACA
>Ga0257115_1001759_pt1 | contig 13867 bp, 11 predicted proteins | sample SI112_100mmetaG_FD_194465 | JGI IMG/M metagenome (GOLD analysis project Ga0257115, IMG submission 194465) | Marine microbial communities from Saanich Inlet, British Columbia, Canada - SI112_100m | ecosystem: Environmental > Aquatic > Marine > Inlet | place: Canada: British Columbia | collected...
GAGGTTTGTCAGAGTCAAAGTACAGGGAGTCTCCTTTTTTAAAGTGATAGATCTTAGTACCATAATAATAATCCATCTGACCTTTAAGCATATAAATAAACTCAACGCCTTTGTGTTGAAATTCTGGAAATTCATAATCTCTTGATGTGATCGTAATCAAGCAAGGCTCAACGTTGAGAGAGCCGCCGACTGTGTGCCCCAATAATTGATAGTGTCGACTCTCATCTGAACCAGCCCTTTCAATCGTCAAGCCGTTCCCTGACTTGATGAAAGTTGGCTCAACATCTTTGTCGTGCTGCTTGAAGAGCGAGGTAATCGAGATGTTGAGTGCGTGACAAATAAGCTGGATTGTTTTGAGTGAGGCACTGATCTGGCCGTTTTCAATTTTAGAGAGCATACTGGCAGACAAAAGAGATTGCTTTGAGAGCTGCTGCAGAGTGACGCCGGCATTTTTCCTGGCTATGCGAACCTGTTTACCTATCGAGGCCTCGAGCTGCTTATCACTCCCAAAAGAAGGGAGGTTTTTGTCAATGATCGATACGCCCTTCTCTTTAGGTATCGTTTGTTTTGAAGTTGCCACGAAAAAATAATTTACTTAGAATAAAAAAAATTATACTACAAGGAAACTTATTTAATGATTAAATTCTCATTAATTATTGACTTTTGAGCTTTAAGTTCTTGAACGGCGGCTTCTTCTCTGCTTTTTAGGCTTTGAATCATCGCCCTTAAAAATAGATCTTGAGCCCTCTGACATTTTACCCACTTTCTCTTCGATCTCTTCCAGGGTTGGCGCTGAAGTGACGACGTGTTCATCCATTGCTTTTCTCATGGCGCGGACATGATCAAAACTTGTTCCACAGCAACCACCAATAATCTTTGCGCCTGAATTCATTGCAATCTTTACATACTGAGACATCAACTCTTCGGTACCAGAATAAACGATACTGCCATCAACAAACTCTGGGATGCCGCAGTTCGCCTTCGAGATGACGACCGTTCCAGGATCAACACTCTTGGAGATGTCATTGATTGTAGCCAATAGGTCCGGCGCACCAATACCGCAATTAGCGCCAAAACCAGTTAAATTAAAATCTTTGGATCTTTTGGCAAGATTAGAAGGGGTAATCCCCATCATGGTTTTACCGGCAGTATCAAAACTCATTGTTGCGCAGACAGGGAGCCCAATGTCTTTTACCGCATCTAGTGCAGCCTCCAGCTCCTCCATCGCATACATCGTCTCCAGCCACAACACGTCCACTCCGCCCTCAGCAAGGCCCTCCGCTTGGGCTTTAAAAGCGGCCGTTGCTTCCTTAGGCGTCATCAGTCCATGGGGCTCAATCATCTCACCTGTGGGTCCCATCGCTCCTGCAACAATCACTAAGCGATCAGCGTTATCAGCCACCTCTCTGGCGACAATGCCAGCAGCTTTGTTGAGCTCAAAGACCTGTTTCTCGAGGTTATGCAGCTTGAGCCTAAAGGAGGTTCCGCCGAAGCTGTTTGTTAAAAACAAATCAGAGCCGGCATCCACAAAACCTTGATGCAAAGATCGAATTCGATCCTTATGTTCAATATTCCATGGCTCGGGCGGATCACCCGTCTCCAGGCCCATCCCAAATAAATTGGTTCCTGTAGCCCCGTCAGCCAGGATGTGGCTTTTGTCTTGCAATATTTTTAGGAAATTGTTCATGAGATCGTTAGGTGCTAGAGGTCAAATGAATGATAGCTCGAAGTTTACTGATAATTATACAATGTCTTGAATTCTTCATACTTTTTAAATGTTCAGTCTTTAGACAATAATATTCATAAAATAATTTTCTATGTATGGCGCCTATTTAGAAAAAAATTACCGTACTATCTGTAATGCAAATTTTTCAATAATTAAGCAAAGTGGTGGGGCTAATCTCTATATAATTTGAGTTAAAAAAATAAACTCACAAATTGTGACTATTTTAACGACACAGCAAGTGCAAAATTGCATGCTAATGAACAGCGCTATTAGCGAACCTTACCTGCACAAGAAACACCTAAATTCACGTTGCACTCCCCCCATAATCGATAGCAATAATGAACAATAATTCTCAGTCTCATGAAGACGTGGTCAGTCGCTTTATTCATTATGGCGAATCTAATTTTGAATCCAATAGTGCTCCGAAAAGACCCGCCCAAAGCGCAGCTCAGCTCGGCGTTCTTAGGCTTATCTATGCCTTTCGATTTTCTGGACACTTAAGGGCCACCTTAGATCCACTCGAGAGACCAAGGCATCACTCAACGCCGCCATTCACTCTTGAAGAGTTTGGACTGAGTGAGGCAGACCTAGATACAACGTTTGACATGGGGTCCTACCAAGGCCCTAATTGCAATACTTTAAGAGACCTTTTTGAGTCACTCAATAAAACGTATTGCAGCAGTCTTGGTGTTGAGTATATGCACATTCCCAATCTTGAAGAGAGGAAGTGGATCCAAACAAAAATTGAAACGATGTCTTTGGAGCAAGAGGATACACCTGAATACAAAAAATGGCTCCTTCAAAGAATCACCGCTGCAGAGGTTTTTGAAAAGTTTCTTCATAACAAGTATGTCGGCCAAAAGCGCTTTTCTCTGGAGGGGAGTGACACCCTTATCCCACTATTAAATGTACTGATTGAGCACTCTGGAAACCACTCAATGAAAAGAATTTGTTTAGGTATGGCGCACCGAGGTCGACTGAACGTTCTGATCAATATCATGGGCAAAAAGGCCGAAAAGTTATTTCAAGAGTTCGCTGGCGATCTGGGTCTAAGTAAAAATCAAACGGGTGACGTCAAATATCACCAAGGGTTTTCCTCAGACATTCAAACAGAAAAGAATGACGTTCACCTCGCGCTCATGTTTAACCCCTCTCACCTTGAGCTCGTTAACCCCGTTATTGAAGGGTATGCCAGATACCACCAAGATAAGATTGATGACGAGGATCGACAGAAAATTCTGCCAGTCCTTATTCATGGTGATGCAGCCTTTTCAGGGCAAGGCATTGTCATGGAGACATTAAATATGTCTCAATCACGCGGCTATAGAACGATGGGCACCGTCCACATTATTATTAATAATCAGATTGGATTTACAACGTCTAAACAGGATGACGCCAGGTCAACTGATTATTGTACGGACGTCGTTAAAATGATCAATGCCCCAGTCTTTCATGTCAACGCAGAAGACCCTGAAATGGTCAGCTATATCACCAAGCTAGCGCTCGATTACAGAATGCGCTACAAGAAGGATGTCGTCATTGATCTGATGTGTTACAGAAGGCACGGACACAACGAGGCTGATGAACCTGCTGTCACTCAGCCGCTAATGTATGAGGCCATCAGAAAGCTCCCTACAACGCGCGCCAACTATGCAAACACTCTGATGAAGCAAGGCGTCATTAATCAAGCTGAAGTTGACGCCATGGTGAAGGACTATAGACAGCAGCTCAAAGACGGTGAAAGGGTTGCCTACAATATCATCAAACCAAAAAACAAAAGAGCGTGGGAAATGCTTTGGGAGGACTACTTTGACTCGACATGGCTTGAGCCCTATGAGTCCGCCATCAGTAAAAAGCATATTCAAAAATTAAATAAAAAGCTTCAACATGTGCCGGATGGGTTTGAGGTTCATCCACGCGTTAAAAAAATGCTCTCAGAAAGACAAAAGATGGCTAACGATAAAATCAACGCTGACTGGGGATTTGCTGAGACGATGGCCTATGCTAGTCTGACTGAGAACGGCGTATCGATCAGGCTGACCGGTCAAGACTGCGGAAGAGGAACCTTCTTCCATAGAAACGCGGTACTGCATAACCAGCTCGCCAATGAGGATTACACCCCACTTAAGAACATTAGTGACAAGCAAGGAAGGGTCCAGATATACGACTCTATTCTGTCTGAAGAAGCGGCACTTGGGTTTGAATACGGTTACGCCACTGCAAACCCTGAGTCTCTGGTTATATGGGAAGCACAGTTTGGAGACTTTGTGAATGGTGCTCAAGCAATCATTGACCAGTTTATTGCTTCAGCTGAGGCAAAATGGGGCCGCCTATCGAACCTTGTAATGCTTCTTCCGCATGGTCTTGAGGGGCAAGGACCTGAACACTCCTCCGGAAGACTGGAGCGCTTTCTTCAGCTCTGTGCGAGTCACAATATGCAGGTTTGCGTTCCCTCAACCGCCTCTCAAATATTTCACTTAATGAGACGACAAGTTCTCAGAAAGTTTCGCTCCCCTCTCATTATCATGTCGCCAAAAAGCTTGCTCAGAAATCCTCTTGCTGCCTCACCTCTCTTTAAGTTTACTGAAGGCAAATTTAGAGATGTATATGAGGAGCAGTATGACAACATCAAGCCGAGTAAGGTTGATCGCGTTATTATGTGTAGTGGTAAAGTTTTTTATGAGCTATTAACGCGTCGTCAGGATGATCAAATTAATAACGTTGCTATTCTTAGGTTGGAGCAGCTTTACCCGTTTCCAGCTGAACAGCTGATGAATGAGCTCGCCAAATTTCCAAAGACCAAAGATGTTGTATGGTGCCAAGAAGAGCCAATTAACCAGGGCGCATGGTACACTTCAAGGCATAACTTTATGGAAAGTATTATTAAAAATCAAACCCTTCATGTTGTCGCTCGAGACCTCTACGCAGCCCCTGCTGAAGGCAGTGTCAGACAACACAACATGAATCAAAACCAAGTCATTGAAACAGCCCTAGGCATTCAGCCTCTCAACAAAGCTAGGAGTATTAAGAAATGAAAGAAGTAAAAGTACCAGTCCTTCCTGAATCGATAAGCGAAGCGACCGTTGCAGCCTGGCATAAAAAGCCTGGTGACTATGTAGAACTCGATGATGTTATCGTTGAAATTGAAACGGATAAAGTCGTTCTAGAGGTTCCAGCTGAAGAGGCAGGCGTACTAACTGAAATCTTAGCTAAAGAGGGAGAAACAGTCAACGAGGAGCAGGTTCTTGGCCTCTTAAATGATGAGTCTGAAGCGTCAAGCGAAGCCGCCCCAGAACAAGAAAAAGCGACACAAGAAGAGACCCCGGAAACAATTCAAGCAAGCCCTACTGAGGCCGCTAAAGAAGAATCAAGTGAGGAGCCAGTAGCTCCACCAGAGACCCCAAAAGCGGAACCGGTTGCTACTCCCGAGAGCCAGCCATCTCAACCGATGAGTAATCGAATGGAGGAAAGAGTCCCAATGACTCGTATCCGTAAAACGATCGCAAACAGGCTTCACTCAGCCACTCAAAATACCGCGATGCTGACAACCTTCAATGAAATTGATATGAGTGAAATCTTGGCGATGAGAGCAAGCTACAAAGAGGCCTTTGAGAAGAAGTACGCTGTTAAGTTAGGGTTTATGTCTTTCTTTGTTAAGGCGGCTGTCGAGTCACTCAAAAAGTTTCCAACGGTGAATGCCTATATAGATGGTGACGACATCGTCTACCACGCCTTCTGTGACGTTTCTGTGGCTGTCTCTTCTGACCGCGGGTTAGTTGTCCCTGTCCTTCGTGATGCCCATAAAATGGCGATGCACGACATCGAGAAAGGGATTGTGGATTTTGCTGTTAGAGCGCAAGATGGGACACTAGGGATTGAAGAGATGAGTGGCGGCACCTTTACCATATCCAATGGCGGCGTCTTTGGATCACTCCTGTCCACCCCCATCCTTAACTCACCTCAGAGCGCTATCTTAGGAATGCACAAAACGCAGGAGCGCCCCGTTGTCGTTAATGGTGAAATTGTCATCAGACCAATGATGTACCTCGCACTGTCTTATGACCACCGAATCATTGATGGAAAAGAGGCGGTTCAGTTCTTAATCTCAATTAAAGAGGCTTTAGAGGATCCAGCAAGGTTGTTGCTTAAAGTTTAATTGATTCAATTTTAATTAAAAAAAGGGCGGTATTTGCATACCGCCCTTTTTCGTTTTATTACTTTTACAGTTGGTTACTTGTAGTGTTCTTGCTCGTCAGCATTGCCTTTAGCTAAAACCGCTATCAACATTACTGATGCAATAACCGTCCACCAGCCAGCAGCTGATGAGCCAGCACCAATAAACATACCCATGTCAATCCAACCATCGGCATTATAAAGTTCTGCAAAAGATTCAGCAAAATATCCCATATTATTTCTCCTTATTAAGAATCAGAATTAGGACTAACCATTGACTCAGGGTATGCCTGAGCAGGAACCTTGACAGCGTCAAGACCTTTGATTTGAACTGCATCTGGGATACGTAACATACCTGCTTTATGGACTAACCAAGATACAATGTATCCTGGAACAAAACCAAGCAAGAACATGACTATTGCACCAACGATCTGACCAAACAGGCTAATTGCGACAGTATCTTCTGGAGCAAAAGCACCCAGTCCTGGCGCACCAGAACCCAAGACACCAAGCATCACAACGCCGAATAGACCAATCGTTCCGTGAACCGTAACACAGCCAACAGCGTCATCAATACCGAAGCCCTCTAGCCAGTCTGCACAAGGCTTCAAGATCATACCGGCAACCATTGCAATAGCAATGACAGTAGAGCCAAAGTATATATCAAGACCTGAGGCAACTGAAATAATACCTGCAAGACAGCCAGACATCATCCAGAACGGATCTTTAGTTATGATCCAAGCACCGATAATACCGCCTGAAGCAGCTAACGCTATATTGAATCCTAGCGCTGAAAGCGTCATTGGCGTACCATAAATGGTTGTACCCTGATCAGCATACCAACTCCAGCCTTCACCAGGCAGAATGATACAAGCCATGAGGAATCCGAAGAAACCAACAATAATCAGCATTAAGCCAGTGACTGTAAGCGGCATGTTGTGACCAGCGATGTGGTTTGCAGAGCCATCAGCGTTGAATTTTCCAACACGTGGACCTAAATTAATTAGGATACCAAGCGCGAAGAATCCTGCGACAGCGTGTACAAGACCAGCAGCACCAAAGTCATGAAAACCGAACTCAGTCACTAACCATCCGTCTGCGTGCCAACCCCATGCAGCAGCAACAACCCATGCAAAAGAACCTAGCACGATCGCACAGATTACAAAACCAACGGTTTGTATTCTCTCGATTAGAGCGCCAGAGGCAATCGATGCAGTGGTCGCAGCAAACAGAGCGAAAGCACCCCAGAATACACCTGATGCGTGATCAGCCATATTTGGACCCATGTATTGAGCAGAATCGCCCCATGGTAATGCTATAGCACTTGCATATTCGATACCTGAAATCTCCATGTATCCAGCGCCAGAGGCGAGGTCATACGGGAACGTTGGTAAGGCCCAATAGAACCACCAACCAAACAGATAGAACGTGACGATTGTAAACGCGAACGCGAGTAAGTTTTTCGTACCCGATGATAGAACGTTCTTCACACGAGTAGCACCCATCTCATAGAGAAGGAAGCCAGCATGAATAAGAACCATCAAAGGGATTGTTAAGTAGTAGTACGCTTCAGCAAACATCGTGTTTGTGACCTGAGCCGCACTTTTGACAGCAGCTAACTCTGCCGTTAAAGCTAATATTTGATCTTCCAAAACATTATCTCCTTTTTTAGTTTAAAGAATCTCTCTCCTTTTTTTTACTTGTAGGAAATTTTTATCCCTACGAGTAGTGAGTATATAGAAAGAATATATTTAAATCTAGAAAAATTATCTTTAAATAAGCTAAAAAATAGAAACTTTTTAAAGATACCTATGAAATAACAATTACTTACTTGATAGAGAGAAAAAATTCTATTTTTTAGCTATGTTTCAAATTGAACTGCACTTGTAAAAAAAAGGGTTTTTTAGCTGCCGTATGTCTCAACAATGCTGATCACTTGTTTCTTGAATTCTTCTTCGAAGTACCTAGAAAACTCATCAATTGTGGTCAAAGAGCTGGCATCTTTCATGCGGTCTGTATAGATGAGCCCATCGAGATGGTCGAGCTCGTGCTGGAAGGTTCCAGCGCTGATCCCTTTTGATATAAAGCTGACATCATTTCCTTCACGGTCATAACCATCAATTTGAATTTCAGGGCACCGATCGACCCTTCCTCTCATGTTGGGGACTGACAAACAGCCCTCATACACGTTGACTCTTTCTTCAGTCAAAAAAGTCACTTTAGGATTGATTAAGACCGTCAATGGTATGTCTGGCTTGTAAGGATAGCGAGGATTTTTGTTGACCTCTATAATGCATATTCTGAGCGGAACAGCGATTTGAGTGGCAGCAAGCCCTGCCCCGTTGGCATGCCTCATGGTTTCAATAAGATCATCAATCAGAGTTTGTATCTCATCGGATTGAATCTGCTTGACATCGACAGGATCAGCAATCTGACGAAGAGCTGGGTTACCTATTTGTACTATCTTTCTAATCATTTAATTCTCCCATAGAAGAAGTAAGCTATTCAAGGCTCAATAAAATTTCATCAACTATTTCTTTTGAGGTCTCAGGATTTAAAAAAGCAAAACGCAATACTGGTTTCTCGTCTGCCATAGATGGAACAACAAAACAAAGTTGATTCCTCAGTTGCTGCTTTGACCAAATTTTGTAATCTTCCCACGACCATCCTGAGCGCTCAAACACAACCACCGACAATACCGGCTCAATAAATAAATCAAGGTAATCCAATTCCTGTATTCTGTCTGCAGCATATTTAGCTATCTCTATGGAATGCTCAACGGATTCTCGGTATTCTTTCACTCCATATATTGATAATGAAAACCAAAGAGGTAGACCGCGAGCCCTCCTGCTGAGATGAAAGGCATAGTCAGATGGGCTGCCTCCTTCTTCGTTTTCATGAAGTACATCTAAATAGCTTGCTGACTGAGAGTGCGCCTCTGCGGCCATAGACTGATCTCTATATATAACTGCCGCACAATCTACTGGGGCAAATAACCATTTGTGGGGGTCCACTATGAACGAGTTTGCCTTCTCTATTCCTTTGTATAGTTTGCGAACCTTGGGTGATAGCAGCCCTGCCCCGCCGTACGCACCGTCCACATGTAACCAGAAATTATTTTGCTTTGTATACCTAGCTATACTATCTATATCGTCAATTATTCCTAAATTCGTAGTGCCTGCAGTTGCAACAACTGCGAACACAGCTAGGTTTGAATACTTGGCGTCCGAACCCAACTTTTTACTAATTTGATTAGCGTTAAGTTGATACTTGTCATTAGTAGGGACAACTATAACTTCGCAATCCATTACCTTTGCAACACTTTTAACAGAGGAGTGTGTTTGGTCTGAACATATAATTGCAAGCTTTAGATTGTTATCTGGGTTAGATTTACGGAACTCTTCTCTTGCAACAACAAGAGCTGAAAGGTTGCCATTAGTTCCGCCAGAAATAAAGCACCCTCCAGCAGTTTTCGGAAATTTAACCAAATCCGCGATCCATCTTAGGACCTGATTTTCAGCCCAGACTACGCCACTAGACTCCAACCAAGACTCTCCACGAAGAGATCCTGCTGATACAACTAAATCAAATATCATCGATGCCTTTGTTGGTGCGGCTGGTATAAATGAGAGATTTCTTGGGGAATCGACAGAAATGATGCTCTGCTCTAGAACATTTTTATACTGGTCAAAAACAGTATCAATGGAATTGCCAGCTTTAGTTATTAAGCTGGGGGCATTTTTTTCAAAAAAATCAACCGACTTTGGATAATCAAGAGTGGGCGGATCCATACTTAATCTTTCGATAGTGTGTGATAGAACCTTAAGTAATACCTTGGAGGCTTGGTCGTCAAATTTATGCATAGTTTATTTTAATTAGTATGGACAGTTACTACAACCATTATTGCAGCATTTTTTTTGTTTAATGAGATACCACTTACTATAAACATGGAGTCCGCCTTCTATGGTAAAGTCAACATTTTTGACAAGCCTTGTTTCAGTGCGATAAGGCTCCACAAACTTTTGAAAATTTTCCATACCCTTTTCTTTAACAAGAGAATCAATCCTCTGATTGATTGCCTCACCGAGGCATGACGGACAAAAACAATCCTGCTCAGCACTCGGAGACATGATGGGTGGAAAGCTCACGCACCAGCAGTTACCTGTTCCAGCTCCACACCCAAATGGCTGGTCACATTGAGAGCAATTTTTTGCAGTCATAATACATCAAGTCTATCAAAAACTTAATTTTGACATTGATTCTATTTGAATGCAATTAATTAAAAACCAGGTCACACCAATTATTAAATAAGGTGTGCGAAGCATTATTGTTTGCGGCCAGATTCTTTATCGTTTCATCTTGAAAATTTGCAAGTCCTTCCTTGCCTATAAGACTCTCAAGACTTAAAGGGATTCCTGGAATACACATCCAGCCTTCAAACGTATGACCACAAACCTCAGGATGAAACTGGCATGAAAAAGCATTCTCAGAGACCTGCATGATATGATTGTCACACTGACTAGAGGAGGCTAGGATGACTGACCCTTCAGGAGGCGTTGTGACCTCCACAAGATGAACATTTACCCATTGATCTGAAAAATCAAAGCTCTTTAGAAGTGGGTGATCACGCCCCGCTATTGTTGGCTTTATTTCAAAGAGACCAACCTCATGGCGATCTGTTTTTTTTGCCTGACCTCCGAGCGCCTCAGCGACAAGTTGATGTCCCAAGCATATCCCGAGGAATGGCATCCTAAGGTCCTCAACTGCATGACGAATCGCCTGTTTTTCTGCGATAAGCCAAGGGTATTTCTCTTCCTCCCACACATTCATAGAGCCGCCCATCACCCAGAGCCCGTCATAGTCATCTAATTTTGGAATTGGGTCTCCAGCATGAAGATCTATTTCATGGAATGCAATGTTTCTACTTTCCGCAAAATCCCTAAAAATGCCGGGGTTTTGAGAAGTCATGTGTTTGAAAACGAGGATATTATTTTTCAATTTCTTGATCTTTAAAATTTAAATTCATATTTAAAGTTGTATTATAGTTTATGAGAAAAAAATTAATCGCTGTAAATTTACAAACATAATTTAATACAATTCAATTATTAATTATATTGAAAAGATGACTTTCAGTAATTGTTATAGGAGATAAGGTTAATGCAACTATAATTTAATCAACTTTAATTACCGATTACCTTTAATGGCACTCAGATCAATCGAAGCAATCCTTCCACCTAACAACCTCCATTACGTAGGAGACGGTTTCAGGGTTTATGGGATTTTAGGAAGAAGAGAGCCCCTAACTATGAAGCGTATGAGCCCCTTTCTCTTGATGGATTACGCTCCGGTTCATTACTTTCCGCCTAATAACGGCGCACCTCTTGGGGTTAGCCCCCATCCTCACAGAGGCATTGAAACGGTCACCATTGCCTACAAAGGGAAAGTTGAGCACAACGACAGCACTGGCGCTGGCGGCGTTATTGAAGAAGGCGGGATCCAATGGATGACCTCCGGCAAAGGGATCCTTCACAAGGAGTATCACGAGAAAAATTTCAGTAAAAAAGGTGGAGAAATGCAGATGGTTCAGCTCTGGGTCAACCTGCCCGCCAAAGACAAGATGACAGAGCCAAAGTATCAAAACATTGAAAACAAGGATTTGGCTAAAGTAGATCTTGGAAACGGTATTGGATCTATCGATATTATTGCTGGTGAATTTGAAAAAATTAAAGGTCCCGCTTCATCCTTTACGCCGCTGTGCCTATTCAATGTCAAGCTCAATAAAGGAAAAGATACAAGCCTAAGTTTTAAAGAGAGTCACAATACAGGACTTTTAATTATTAAAGGCAATGTCACCATTAACAATACTGAGAGAGCGCCAACAAACCACTTTGTTCTCTTTGAAAATATAGGGAAAGAATTTACATTAAGGGCTGACGACGATGCTGAGGTACTTGTTCTGAGCGGTGAACCGATCGATGAGCCTATCGCCTCCTACGGTCCATTTGTAATGAATACCAATGACGAGATTAGGCAAACCATCGACGACTTCAATAGCGGAATTTTTGGTCACCTGGACTAGTCAAATTACTCCATAAATCTCTCGCCTGTGAGAATAATCTGGTTTACGATATTTAAATTACTGACTTTTAGGTTGACTGATTCTCCACCGAAGCCTCCAGCTTTGGATACTTTAAACCCAATGTAACGCCCCTTGCTATTGAAAATATAATGAGCGAAGCCCAAAGCCCATGGTTCTCATATCGAGGCAACAGAATTGCCAGCGCTATCATATAGATAAAAAATGATATAAACATCATATTGCGCATATCGGCTGTCCTCGTTGCGCCAATAAAAATACCGTCCAGCATCCAGGCAGCAGCGCCAACGAGAGGCGCTAGAACCATCCAAGGTAAATATTCACGGCTCACCTCTCTTACATTCTCAGCAGTAGTCATGACATCAATAATATTACTTCCAAAAACTGCAAAAATAATCGCCATGACAACAACGGACCCAAAGCCCCATTGACTCGTCATAATGGCTGACTTTCGAAACATTAATCTTTTTCGAGCACCAAGCGCCTGACCCACGAGCGCTTCTGCTGCAAAAGCAAAACCGTCCATAGCATAAGCAGTTATATTTAAAAACTGAATGAGTACCTGGTTCGCAGCCAAGGTCGCATCATCAAAGCTCGAACCAAGAAATAGAAAGCTCACAAAGGCAATCTCTAGCAGAACCGATCGAATCAAAATATCACTATTCACTTTGGCCATTTTAATTAGCCTAGCTCTATCAAATATTTGACTCCAGTTTCTCCAATAACCATCTTTGAAGCCCTCTCTAGCAAGCCATAATCCAAAAAATAGCCCAATCCACTCTGCAACAAGTGTTGCAAACGCGACCCCTTCAACTCCCCAGCCTAGTTTCAGAACAAAGACAAAATCTAAAGTTATGTTGATACTATTAATAAGCAACATAAGAAGCAAGACAGCTCGTGTCATCTCTTTAGCAATTAGCCAACCAGCAATCCCAAAGATAGCAATCGCTGCTGGCGCACTATAAACTCTTATCTTTAAATACTCTTGTGCCAAAGACTCAACCTCAAAGGAGGCTGGCGCCAACCCGAGAGCACCACCAAAAAGAGGAATTTGAGTCATTATTAGAACTAATCCTGCACTCAGTCCAATAAGGATTCCTCTTACTAGGAGGGCTGACGTTTCTGAATGGTCATTCGAACCAATTGCCTGAGCAGCAAGTCCCGTGGTTCCCATTCTCAGAAAGCCAAAGAGCCAATAAATGGCTGAAATAATAATAGCACCTATTCCAACAGCGCCAATTGGAGCAGCCAGACCCATCTGTCCAACAACTGCTGTATCAACTGCGCCAAGGATTGGAATGGTGGCATTTGCTAAAACGATTGGGATGGCAACGCCCAATACTCTTTTGTTAGTAAGCTTAATTGGATTCGGATTCATTGATTTGAAGCTTGACTCTAATTAGACAGAATTCGATTGAATATTTTGAAGCGCCAGAAAGAATGAATGCGAGAAAGGCGTATAGAATCTTTGCCAGGGTAAATACAACGATGTGACTGACAAATTTAGCTAGCCAGCTGTAACCTTTCGTATTGCTCCATACAGAGATAAAGACATCAACACCTTTGATCTCTCGCCTACTCTTATTGCCCTTTATGATTGGCGAACAGCCGAGATACAGCCTAATAATGGCAGCAGTTTCTTCATAATCACCAAATCAATATCTACCCTCACATTACTTAAGCAATATCTACCGTCGCAACATAAGCATCATCATAACTACCGCTCATATCGACATCACCGTTAGCAACCAGTGTCCAGGTTGGGGCTTCGCCCGTAGCGTCAGCATCTAGCTGAGTGACTATCGCTCCAGCACTATCAATAATATCGAAAGTGTCAATGGTATCGAGCTCAACCACGTGCCTTAAGATAT
>Ga0257115_1001763_pt1 | contig 13832 bp, 11 predicted proteins | sample SI112_100mmetaG_FD_194465 | JGI IMG/M metagenome (GOLD analysis project Ga0257115, IMG submission 194465) | Marine microbial communities from Saanich Inlet, British Columbia, Canada - SI112_100m | ecosystem: Environmental > Aquatic > Marine > Inlet | place: Canada: British Columbia | collected...
CTTGGTTTTTTAAACCCTTGCCTGTATTACATTATTTTATTTAAAGGTTACGATGCCTTGCCTGCCCAAGAGGCAATGGTTATCAATTTCAGCTGGCCTATAATGCTCGTTATTCTCTCTATCCCGATTCTAAAGCAAACTATTGACATTAGATCCTTTTTGTCGATCATTGTTTGTTATTTTGGCGTTGTAGTAATAGCAACAAATGGAGATGTATTTTCGATGCATTTCGAGAGCCCTTTTGGGGTTCTTCTAATGTTAATTAGTACAGTTATTTGGTCATTATTTTGGCTTTTTAATACAAAAAACTCTAATGACAGCTTAGTCAGTTTGTTTCTTATATTTCTGTTTAGTTTCCCATTTATTTTGATTTTTGTATTCTTAAGTGACTCATTTATCATTCCTTCATTTAAGGGTTTGATCGGATCTATCTATGTGGGTTTTTTTGAAATGGGAATTAGTTTAGTTTTATGGCAGTCAGCATTAAAAATTTCGACTACAGTCTCTAGAATTGCTAGTTTAGTTTTTATTACTCCTTTTCTCTCACTTATTATTTTGCATTTTGTTCTAGGCGAGACAATATTATTCTCAACTATTGTTGGCATTCTTCTTATCTGTATCGGTCTCTTTTTGCAAAAATATTTCACATCAAAAACTTAGAATCCAGAACGAAGTTCGATTTAAAACAGGCTTTGGTATATAATCGCATTTTTCAATTTAGGGTGCAATATGTCTTATTTAGCTAAACTAAAGGGCTCTCCGGCCCTTATACCACCAAGGCTGCCCGTCAAAGAGTTACTCCTAATATCTCTAGGAGCATTTTTTGCAGCAAGCGTGATTGGAGTGTTGGCTTATTTGACAAATCAGCCTATTATTATGGGATCATTTGGCGCATCAATATTTGTTCTTTTTGTGCTTCCAGATTCACCATTTGCACAGCCAAGAAATGTTATTTTCGGGCATTTCGTGACGACTTTGGTTGGGCTTATATTTTTTCATTTGGTAGGTCCAGAGTGGTGGAGCATGGCATTAGCATTGGCTTTTGCAGTTTTTTTTATGCAATATTTAAGAATTTCACATCCACCAGCTGGCTCCAATCCGTTCATTGTTTTTATACTGGGTGCAAATTGGGATTACCTGTGGATGCCATCCCTTATCGGATCAATCTTGATAGTTATTGTCGCACTTTTTTATAACAACAAGTCAAAAGAGAGAAGTTATCCGAAGTATTGGTAATTTGAAATTATATAACTCTACACGCTTTATTAAATTCAAGCCTAGGAGCTCTATTGTAGAGCTTAGAGTCATCGCCATAACCAATTCCACAGATAAATACGGCCTTATTATTTCCATCTGGAAAAAAATCTTGGTTTAAGCTCTCTTTGTTAAATCCAAGCATCGGGCAGCAATCTAACCCTACAGACCGAGTCGCCATAATAAAATAGGCCCCCTGAAGTGTAGAATTAAACTCAGCAGTATTTTTTATTTTCTTATCTTTACCTTCAAATGAGGACTTGGCATCACTGTTTGGGGATAGGATTGAGAGTGACTCATAAAATTTTAAATCATAACTAATGATTACAACGCATGATGCACTCATAACCTTGTCAATATTACCTTTGTCTAACGAGGGCAATATTTTTTGTTTTGATTCATCGCTTCTAACAAATGTAAAGCGAGCAGGGCAACAGTTTCCAGAGGTTGGCGCAAACTTTAATAAGTCATATATCTTGTGAATTTGATTTTCACTTATCTCCTGATCAAGCCATGCTTTATGGCTTCGAGCTTTTGAAAAGAGGATATCTAAACTATCATTTGAAAGCATATTATTGTTCCTTGAGTTGGTTTTAAATAATTATAAGTTCTGATAGAATTTGTATTTATCATTTTATGAAAGATATAAAATTAGATTATGAAAGACTGTATTTTTTGTTCGATCATTAAAGGAAATATCCCCGCCGAGATTCTCTATGAGGACGAGAGCGTGTTAGCTTTTAAAGATGTTAATGCCCAGGCGCCCGAGCATTTTTTAGTGATCCCCAAGGAGCACATCTCTTCAGTTAATGACGCAACTGATGAAGCTTTAATTGGAAGGCTAAGTATCACAGCAGCCAATATTGCTAAAGAACATAAATTCGCAGAAAATGGCTATAGATTAGTAATGAATTGCAATAGTGATGGAGGTCAGACGGTCTCGCATATTCATCTGCATTGTCTAGCTGGCCGACAATTGACTTGGCCCCCAGGCTAATTTATTCATAGAAGTCACTAATTAATGATTACTAAGTGTTGAGTTGAATTAAAATACCATTCATTCAAATATTTTTTTGAATTCAGATTATATTTTTTTAGGGAAACAATGAGCCAAAACGGCATTGAGCAACAAAGCGTTGGGGAATACAGTGAGCGCGCTTACCTTGATTACTCAATGTATGTCATTCTTGATCGTGCCCTTCCATTTGTTGGCGATGGACTAAAACCGGTTCAAAGAAGAATCATCTATGCGATGAGTGAGCTCGGCCTAAAGTCAACCGCTAAGTTCAAAAAATCTGCCAGGACAGTGGGTGATGTTTTAGGCAAATTCCACCCTCATGGTGATAGTGCTTGTTACGAGGCAATGGTCCTCATGGCACAACCCTTTTCTTATCGTTATCCATTCATTGATGGACAAGGTAACTGGGGCGCTCCAGATGACCCTAAATCTTTTGCTGCAATGCGCTACACAGAATCAAAATTATCTCCTTATGCTGACTTACTTCTTAGTGAGATAAATCAGGGTACCGTGAGTTGGACTGATAATTTCGATGGCACAATCAAAGAACCTCAGCAATTGCCCGCCCAAGTTCCAAATCTATTGCTGAATGGTACTTCTGGGATTGCAGTTGGTATGGCCACTGATATGCCACCACATAACTTAATAGAGGTTATAAGTGCTTGTATTCAGCTTCTAGAAAAGCCTTCAACTGATTTAGAAGCCTTATTAAAAATTCTTCCAGCGCCAGACTATCCAACCAATGCATTCATAGTAAGCTCAAGAGAAGAGCTGTATCAAATGTATGAAACGGGTCATGGCTCGGTCAAAATGAGGGCTAGCTACATTAAAGAGGATGGCGAGATTGTTATTGAATCCTTACCATACCAAACATCTGGCGCAAAAGTGATTACTCAAATAGCTACTCAGATGAGAAACAAAAAACTCCCTCTGGTAGATGACCTCAGGGATGAGTCAGACCATGAAAATCCAACACGTATAGTTATTGTTCCAAGGTCGAATAGGGTTGACTGTGACCAATTAATGCTCCATCTTTTCGCTACCACAGACCTTGAAAAAAATTACCGCGTCAACATGAACGTCATTGGCTTAGACGGGAAACCGCAAGTCAAGCCACTGATTCCATTACTTAAGGAATGGCTTCAATTCAGGATGCAGGTGGTTGTTAATAGACTTAATTCAAGACTTAATAAAATTTTAGATCGACTCCACATCTTAGAAGGATTGTTAGTTGCCTATCTCAATATTGATGAGGTAATAGCTATTATTAGGAGCGAAGAAAAACCAAAGCCTGTTCTAATTAAACAATTCAAAATCAGTGAAATTCAGGCAGAAGCAATCTTAGAATTAAAGTTACGTCACTTAGCCAAACTTGAAGAGGTCAAAATAAAGAGTGAGTCAGATGAGCTTGAGAAGGAGCGTCAATCAATTGAACTTCTGCTCTCAAGTGAAACAAGGTTAAAAACATATATCAAAAAAGAGTTACGCGTTATTCTTGAAGAGTTTGGTGACAAGAGGCGATGTCAAATTGTCTCAGAAGTAATAGCTGCACAGGCATTTAGTGATCAAGATATGATGCCAGCTGAGAATGTAACTGTTGTTCTAAGTGAGAAGGGCTGGGTTAAGGCAGCCAAAGGCCACGAGATAGATTCTTCGGCGCTCAACTATAAGTCTGGTGACGCGTTCTTAAAAGATGCAAAAGGTAGAAGCAATAAAATGGCCTTCTTTATTGACTCTTCAGGCAGGTCTTATACTTTATTAGCCAACTCTCTTCCAAGTGCTAGAGGACAAGGAGAGCCCTTAACTGGAAGGTTGTCACCACCAATAGGGGCTGAGTTTATTGACGTTGTCATGGGAGATGACGATCAATTGGTCATTCTTTCATCTGATGCAGGGTATGGTTTTATATCGACTCTTGGAGATTTACAATCTAAGACAAAGTCAGGAAAGCATGCAATAACCCTCTCTAAACAGGCAAAAACAATGAAGCTTTCAAAGATTCAGAATCTTGAGTCTGATTATGTAGCTGTAATTACTAATAGGGCAAGACTACTAATTTTTCCAGTTTCTGAACTTCCTCAACTCTCTAAGGGGAAAGGAAATAAGCTTATTCAAATTAAAACAGATGACTTTATAGCTCGAGAGGAGTTTCTAATAGGAATTTGTACAATTAAAGATAATCAAAAGCTAAGAGTGGAGTATGGAAATGGAAAGAAACACAAGCATTACTCTTTTGAGGATTTGATTAATTTTACAAGTCATCGTGCTAGAAAAGGTCTGGCTGTTCCTGGAGTACATGGAAAAGCTTTGGGTATTGATGCGATTGATTAAGTTTTAATACAATCAGATCCACTTTCTTCTTATATTTGGCTAATTCTCACAATAATTGTAGGTGGTATAGTAAGATTTATGCAGGTATAATGCCGTTTTTTTGTCAATTTTTCCGAATATGTTCGAACTAAAAATTGTTCCAGATATTGTAGCTTCAATTTTTTTGAGACCCCTCTGTAGAATTTTTCTGTTCTAACTTTTCACTTTAGAAACCTTTTAACTAATTTATACCCTTTTTAATAAATTATGAAAAATACATTACTACCTGATACTCAAAACACAAAAGATCTACGAAATATTGTTATCAATCAAGTTGGGATCAAGGATATCTTGCACCCAATTAATTTTGTTGGCAGAGATAATGATTCTCGCCCATCTATTGCGAATTTTACAATGACAGTAAGACTCCCTGAAAATGTAAAGGGGACTCACATGTCAAGATTTATAGAAATATTAAATGATGAAGATTGCAGTTTTGATGTCGACAGTTTTATGAATCTTGTTGAAAAAGTGGCTGATAAGCTTGAGTCTAACGATGCTAGAATCGTGGCAGAATTCCCTTTCTTTCGTAATAAAAAAGCACCATCATCTGGTGTACAAAGTCTACTTGATTATAAGGCCTCATTGACTGGTAATATTATTAATGGTAAAGCCGAATTAATAATTAAAGTTGTAGTTCCAGTAACGAGTCTATGTCCATGCTCTAAGAGCATTTCTAAGTATGGAGCACACAATCAAAGATCTCATATTACGATTGAAGCAAAAGCCACTGAAGGAGAAACTGTTTACTTGGAAGATTTAATTGATCTGGCAGAGCAGAAAGCTTCCAGTGAGCTCTATGCTATTTTGAAACGTGATGATGAAAAAGTTGTTACTGAAAGAGCATATGACAACCCAGCTTTTGTCGAAGACATTGTAAGAGACATTGCTGTAGAATTAAATTCTAATAGAAAAATTAATTATTACTGTTTAGAGTCTGAAAATTTTGAATCCATTCATAATCATTCAGCCTATGCATTAATATCAAACCAAAAATAATTGATGTTTCATAATACAGACAATGTAAGAATTATTTCAAGCGCACCAATGGTGTCTCCCAATACTCTTATTGAGAAACTCCCATTGACTGAGAAGGCTGCATCAGTTGTTGTAAGTGCAAGAAATACAATCAAAAATGTACTCTATGGAAATGATAATCGCCTCATGGTTCTTGTTGGGCCGTGCTCTATTCACGATACAAAAGCTGCAATGGAATACGCTCAAAACCTTTTAAAGTTAAAAGATGAGTTATCTGAAGATTTATTCATTGTGATGCGCGTTTATTTTGAAAAACCAAGAACCACAGTTGGCTGGAAGGGTTTGATCAATGATCCTTATCTTGACGAAAGTTTTGATATTGATAAAGGCCTAGAGACTGCCAGAAAACTATTAGTTGATTTAGGTGAAATTAATATGCCTGTTGGGGTTGAATATTTGGATGTATTGACGCCTCAATATCTTTCAGATTTGATCTCTTGGGGCGCAATTGGTGCAAGAACTACTGAAAGTCAGTCTCATAGGGAGCTTGCTTCAGCATTATCATGTCCTGTAGGTTTTAAAAATGGTACTGGCGGCTCTCTTAATATTGCAATCGATGCCATCCAATCGGCCAACAGCCCTCATCATCTTTTATCTGTCAATAAAGATGGAGGTATTAGTCACTTTACATCACTAGGCAATGATACTGCTCACATTATCTTAAGAGGTGGAAAAGATGGACCAAATTACTCAAAAGAGCATGTTGAAAGTACCTGTGAAAAATTAAGAAGCAAAGGGCTGGTTTCAAAAGTGATGGTTGACTTCTCTCATGCTAATTCTGAGAAGCAGTTTAAAAACCAATTAAAGGTAGGCGCAAATATTGCTTCTCAAATTGAGAGTGGTTCAGAATCTGTCTTTGGTGTCATGATTGAGTCCCATATTAATGAGGGAAATCAAAAAGTTGGACCTCTATCCTCTTTAGAATACGGTGTTAGTATCACAGATAGCTGCATTGGCTGGGCTGATACAGAGAGCCTCTTAAGAGATCTTGCAAAATCTGTAAATAAGCGGAACTCTTAGCCTTTTTTTAATCATTTTTTTCTATCAAAAAAGCCAATTTACTGGTGTGTTTTTTCGTCTTCTAGGGTACAATTAAAGCTACTTATTTATATAGGTTTATTCTATGTCTGACGATATCGATTCTAAAGAAATTCTTGAGCAAAAATTCCCGATTATATCTATAGAAGACGAAATGCGTGACTCTTATTTAGAGTACGCAATGAGTGTCATTGTTGGAAGAGCACTACCAGACGTTAGAGATGGCTTGAAGCCAGTTCATAGGCGTGTTTTGTACGCTATGGATGTTCTAGGAAACGACTACAACAAATCTTATAAAAAATCTGCTCGAATCGTAGGTGATGTCATCGGTAAATACCACCCTCACGGAGATACCGCAGTTTACGACACGATTGTTAGAATGGCTCAGCCATTTGCTATGAGAAACATACTTGTTGATGGCCAAGGTAACTTTGGTTCTGTAGACGGTGATCGAGCTGCTGCAATGAGATATACTGAGATAAGAATGACTAAGCTCTCGCACGAGCTTCTGCGAGACTTAGATAAAGAAACCGTCGATTTTATTGATAATTACGACGGCTCTGAAAGTGAGCCCGGGGTTCTTCCAACTCGTGTTCCAAATCTTTTAATAAACGGCTCATCAGGTATTGCTGTTGGCATGGCAACAAATATTCCTACTCATAACTTATCCGAGGTTTCTGAAGCATGTTTGAAAGTAATTGATAACGAAGACATCACTGTAGATGAATTATTAGAGGTTCTTCCGGGTCCAGATTTTCCGACTGCTGGAATTATTAATGGAGCAAGTGGCATTCGAGAAGCCTATGAAACTGGTAAAGGAAAGATTTACTTGCGTTCAAGGTCACATGTTGAAGGGGAAGACAAGCTAAGTATTGTAGTTACTGAGCTTCCTTACCAAGTTAATAAAGCAAGGCTTATTGGTAAAATCGCAGAACTTGTCAAAGACAAGAAGATTGATGGAATAACTGGACTCAGAGACGAGTCGGATAAAGATGGAATGAGAATGGTTATAGAGCTTCGTCGCGGCGAAGTTCCTGAGGTAATGCTTAACAACCTTTATAAGCTTACTGAAATGCAAACTGTTTTTGGTATCAACATGGTTGCGATTGATCATGGCATGCCAAAATTAATGAACCTCAAGTCAGTTCTTAATGCTTTTATTGCACACAGAAGAGAAGTGGTTACAAGGCGCTCAATTTTTGAACTCAACAAGGCAAAAGATAGAGCGCATTTATTGGAAGGTTTATCGGTAGCACTTTTCAATATTGATGAAATTATTGAACTCATCAAAGCCGCACCAAATCCTGGCGAGGCAAAAGAAGGCTTAGTAGCAAGAACATGGCAAGGGTCTGTAATCCAAGAGCTTATTGGCGATAGAGATATGGCACAGTTTAAGCCTCAAGATCTTGATACTGCATTAGGTCTTCAAAAGAATGGTGATTACCAATTATCTGAGAAACAAGCACAAGCTATTCTTGATTTAAAACTTCACAGATTGACGGGTCTTGAAAAAGACAAAATTTTCAATGAATTTAATGAGTTGTTGGAGCAAATCAAAAACTTATTGGATATTCTTCAGACGCCAGACCTCTTAATGCAAGTCATCAGAGATGAAATTGTTGAAATTCGTGATAATTTTGGTAATGCTAGAATGACTGAAATCATAGAGAACAAGATTGATCTCACACTTGAAGACCTTATTGCCCAAGAGGATAGAGTGGTCACTTTGTCTCATGGTGGATATGTCAAAGCCCAGTCACTTAGTGATTATCATGCCCAGAGAAGAGGCGGGAAAGGTAAAGCAGCCACAAAAATGAAGGATGAGGATTTTGTGGATCAATTATTTGTTGCTAATTCCCATGATACTGTTCTTTGTTTTTCTTCAACTGGCAAGGTTCATTGGCTTAAGGTCTATGAATTGCCTATGGCCTCTAGAATCGCAAGAGGAAAGCCAATCATCAATTTGTTGCCATTAGAAAAGGATGAGTCAATCAATGCAATTCTCCCAGTCAAGGAGTTCACTGATGACCAGTTTGTATTTATGGTTACGAGTTCTGGAACCTGTAAAAAGACATCACTTCAAAACTTTTCTAGACCAAGAAAAGGTGGCATCATTGCAATTGAATTAAGAGATGATGATAAATTAGTTGGTGTTGAAATCACGGCAGGAGAACATGATATTTTATTATTCTCATCTGCTGGTAAGTCTATTCGATTCAGAGAGTCAGACGTTCGCTCAGTTGGCAGGACCGCGATTGGAGTTAGAGGAATAAGATTAGCTGATAAGGATAAAGTGGTGTCACTTATTGTGGCTGAGTCAGATGACCCAATACTTACTGCAACTGAAAAGGGGTATGGCAAGAGAACGCAACTGGATGAATATCGTGCACAGGCAAGAGGTGGTTCTGGAGTCATTTCAATTAAAACATCGGATAGAAATGGCCAGGTTGTTGGTGCTATTCAGGTTACTGATGAAGACGAGATGATGTTAATTTCAGACAAAGGAACTCTGGTCAGGGCTCGTGCAGCTGATGTCTCAATTATTGGTCGAAACACTCAAGGGGTGACCTTAATAAATATTGCTGATGATGAAGCGTTAGTTTCGGTAGCCAAAATAGCAGAAACTGACGACGATGAAAACGATACAGAAGAAGCAGTCTTAAGCTCTGAAGAATAGATTAATTAGTTATTATGGGCTGATCTTTAGTGCTCTCTTGTAGAGCTGAAAATTAATTCTGGGTGACGCTCTTCGGTTAATTGGAGATTAACCATACTTGGAGCTAAATAAGTTAGCATTCCAGCACTATCAATGGCAACGTTATTACCGGCTTTTATTTTAAGTTGCTCTATGTCCTTATCTGAACCGGAAACCCATCTTGCTGTAGCAACATTAATTGTCTCAAATTGACAATCAACTCCGTACTCGTATTTAAGCCTATGGGCCACAACATCAAATTGAAGTATTCCTACAGCACCTAAAATTTGAGAACTATTAGAAATTGGTCTAAAAACTTGAGTAGCGCCTTCTTCAGAGAGCTGGTCTAAGCCTTTTTGAAGTGCTTTAGCTTTAAGTGGGTCTTTAAGTTGTGCTCTTCTAAAAAGCTCTGGAGCAAAATTGGGTATACCCTGAAATTTAATCTTCTCACCTTGCGTAAAGCTATCACCAATACCAATACCACCATGATTATGGATACCAATAACGTCACCAGCATGAGCTATATCGGTTGAACTTCGCTCTCTAGACATAAAGGTAACAGCGTTGGCAATCTTTATTTGTTTCCCTGTTGCAACTTGAAGAACTTTCATCCCTTTTTGATACTCTCCACTCACAATTCGCATAAAAGCTAGACGGTCATGATGCTTTGGATCCATATTTGCTTGAATTTTAAAGACAAACCCAGTTAGTTTATTTTCATTTGGCATGACATTTCGAACATCGCTCTCTCTTCCTTGGGGAGTTGGCGCATATTGAATGAAGCCATCTAGAAGATTCTCAATACCAAAATTATTAATCGCGGATCCAAAAAAAACAGGCGTTTGTTTTCCATCTAGAAAATCATCAATATTAAAAGGGTTTGTAGTTCCTGTAATCAGCTCTATTTCATCTCGGGCTTCTTGAGCTAACTCTTTACCTAAAACTTCATCGAGATGAGTGTTGTCAATTCCATCAATTAAAGTATTTTCACCAATACTAGCATTCTTACCACTCTCAAAAAGGTAAACTTTATTTTCTAGCAAGTGATAAACACCTTTAAAGCCCTTGCCCATTCCAATTGGCCAAGTAATTGGAGAGCATTCAATATTTAAGACTGACTCGACTTCATCGAGCAGCTCAATAGGCTCCTTCCCTTCGCGATCTAGCTTGTTAATAAAGGTTAATATTGGCGTATCCCGAAGCCTACAAACCTCCATTAATTTAATAGTTCGTTGTTCAACGCCCTTTGCAACATCAATTACCATTAAAGCAGAATCAACTGCTGTTAATGTTCTGTAGGTATCCTCAGAAAAATCTTCATGACCAGGAGTATCTAGAAGATTAATAACATGATTATCATAAGGAAACTGCATGACAGAGGACGTAACAGATATTCCTCTTTCTTTTTCCATTTCCATCCAGTCACTCGTGGCGTGCGTGTTTGCTTTTCTTGCTTTAACGCTTCCAGCTGTTTTAATAGCACCGCCATAAAGTAAGAGCTTTTCAGTGACAGTCGTCTTGCCAGCATCAGGGTGAGAAATAATCGCAAAGGTACGACGTTTAGAGACTTCTGACACTGTCTTTAAGCTTTAGGAAGGGTAACACCAGTTTGGCCCTGATACTTACCATCCCTATCTTTGTATGAGGTTTCACACATTTCATCAGACTCAAAAAAGAGCATCTGCGCAACACCCTCATTGGCATATATTTTTGCTGGAAGGGGAGTTGTATTTGAAAACTCAAGTGTCACATGGCCTTCCCATTCAGGTTCGAGAGGTGTGACATTGACAATGATTCCACATCTTGCATAAGTTGATTTTCCAAGACAAATGACAAGAGTTGAGCGAGGTATCTTGAAATACTCAACCGTGCTTGCTAGAGCGAAAGAGTTGGGAGGAATAATGCATTCATCTGAGTTAATCTCAACAAAGCTCTGCTCATTAAAATTTTTAGGGTCAACAATGTTGTGATTGATGTTTGTAAAGATTTTAAATTCGTTTGAACACCTGACATCATAGCCATAACTGGAGGTTCCATAAGAGATAATCTTTTGATCATTCGCTCGACGAATTTGTTTAGGTTCGAACGGCTTAATCATCTCCTCTTCAAGTGACATTTTATTAATCCATTTGTCTGATTTAATGCTCATAGAAATATATTTTACAGTTCAAAAGTTAATTAGTTATCTAATCTTGATGCTTGCTAAGCTTATTAGAACAAGGATCAAGGTAACAATCCAAAAGCGCACAATAATCTTTGGCTCTTTGAGACCCTTTTTTTCAAAATGATGATGTATGGGGGCCATCAAAAAAAATCGTTCTTGTGTTCTTTTAAAGTAACTAATTTGTATGATGACAGAGAGGGTTTCAGCTACAAATATACCACCCATCAATATCAATAGAATTTCTTGATGGACAATGATTGCAATGACAGCAAGAATAGCACCTAAAGATAAAGAACCCGTATCTCCCATAAAAATTTCAGCTGGATAAGTGTTAAACCATAGAAAGCCAAAGCCAGCACCGATAAGCGCTGCACAAAGGACAAATACCTCTCCTGTCCCCGGCATAAATGGCATATTGAGGTATGCCGAAAAATTATAGTTACCACCGATATATGCAAAGACCGCCAGTGCACCGCTTATTAGTATCACAGGCATAATAGCGAGGCCGTCAAGCCCATCAGTGAGGTTAACAGAATTGGAGCCTCCAACAATAGCGAACCACCCTATAAGAAGAAATCCTATTGCATTTAAAGGAATACTAAGATCTTTAAAGAATGGAATCAAAATCTCTGAGCCAATAGTCTTAGAGTTTAAGCTCAATAACCAAATACATATTAATAAAGTTCCAACAGTCTGAGTTAAAAGTTTTTGTCTTCTACTGAGACCATCAGAATTTTGTTTTTTAATTTTCAAGTAGTCATCAATAAAGCCCACAATTCCAAAAAGGAGGGCAGTAGAAATAACAATCCATAGAAAAGGGTTACGCCAATCTCCCCATATCAGAACACTAGTAAAAAAAGCAAAAAGAATTAGTACGCCGCCCATCGTTGGCGTGCCTTTTTTCTCTAAATGGGTTTCGGGCCCATCATCACGGATGACTTGTCCTATTTGGTACTGCAGAAGTTTAGATATGATCCATTTTCCCAGAAACAGGGTTATCAGAAGGGCGGTCATCATTGCGAAAACTGCCCTCACCGTTAAATAGCTGAGAACATTGAAGCCAGTATCTAGGGATGCGAGAAAGCTTAAAAGTTCTAGAAACATTATTAATTGTCCTCAGCCGCAATAAGTATAAGTTCAAAAATAATGAAAGCATCTTGTGGAATGTTACCGCTTGGTTGATTGCCAAACACAGACTCGTAGGTTGCAATGACTGTTCTCTCTTCTCCAATTGTCATCTCTTGAGCGTTCTCATCAATAATACCGATAATTTCACCACTTCCAAGAATAAACGGAATAGGGCTTCCTGCGGCACGCATGACCTCACCAGTGTTGGCTTTAAGCGCTATATCAACGGAGACGATTTGCCCCTTATTTGGTTCAACGCCATCGCCTTGTTTGTCGACTCTAGTAAAGTAACCTAAATTATTTTCTTTGGCATTAGGGTAATTTGAAGATACATACGACTCAAAGTCCTGTTGACGAAGCTTAAGGCTTGCAAGTATTTTTTCATTGGCTTTTGAGATTAAGGCATTAAATGAGTCTTCATTGGCAACAAATTGATTGGCTTCCTCCCCCACTCGCTCGATTCTGACAGTTTTTAAAATATCACCCTGTTTGATTGAATTGACAACATCCATTCCTTCTACGACGGATCCAAATACGCTATGCTTTCCATCGAGCCAAGGTGTTGGGACATGAGTAATAAAAAATTGAGAGCCGTTAGTATTTGGTCCTGAGTTTGCCATGGACAGAACACCGGGCCTGTCATGAATTAGATCTGAAAACTCATCAGAAAACATATACCCTGGTCCACCAGTACCGTTCCCTTTTGGGTCGCCACCCTGAATCATAAATTCATCGATGACCCTATGAAATGTTATTCCGTCATAAAAAGGGGTCCCAAAATCTTTATTACTCGCCTTGGTTCCTTCTGAGAGAGCTATAAAGTTTATTACAGTGAGGGGCGCTTTTTTATAGGCTAATTCAACAGTAATTTCACCCTTATTAGTTGATAGGTGTGCGTATATTCCATCATTAAGATTTGCAATAGAAAAAGTGGAAAATAATAACGGAAAAAGGACTAAAAGTTTTCTCATAATAACCTTAGAAAGAAAATGATTAATGATACCCAAAATCCTTAATATTTTAGTGCTGTTACGTTAAAATATGTCTGTTAAAAATGTTTTATCATGGCTCTTTTGTTGTGATAATTTATATACTTAAACTTAGGGTTTTTTTTATGTCTTTACTTA
>Ga0257115_1001783_pt1 | contig 13703 bp, 18 predicted proteins | sample SI112_100mmetaG_FD_194465 | JGI IMG/M metagenome (GOLD analysis project Ga0257115, IMG submission 194465) | Marine microbial communities from Saanich Inlet, British Columbia, Canada - SI112_100m | ecosystem: Environmental > Aquatic > Marine > Inlet | place: Canada: British Columbia | collected...
ATAGAGTGAAAATTGAATTAATAGAGCAATAATGAAGAAATCATACCTTATATATGGATTGGCAATAATAATATTATCTATTATTTATATCAATGATAATGATCAAGAAAATCATCATTATACGAGAGTTAATGCTGACAGCTTGTTTTTAGAAAACAATAAGAGCTATCAGACCACATCTAGCGAATCATTTACTAACCAATCACTAAAAGGACATATAACGCTTGTTTTTTTTGGATATACCAATTGCCCAGATTTTTGCCCAGATACACTCGCGAAAATGAGTAAACTATTCAAATCTGTAAGTGATGATAATAAAAACAAAGAACTCCAATTACTTTTTATATCTATAGATCCTAAAGATAAAACTGAGGTAGTTAAAAAATATGTTGAATACTTTAATAAAGATTTCATAGGTATGTCAATGGATAAAAATAATCTTGATCAGTTAATTGAACAATCAGGGGTTTATGCAAAAAAAGTTTCTAGTGATGATGGAATGGATTTTTATGATCACACAGGTGCAATATTTTATATAGGACCCGAAGCAAAGATATTGGGGATATATACGCCTCCCATACTTAATGACTTAATTAATAAAGATATAGCAAGAGATTTAAAATAAATGATAAAAGATATTAGAGAAGCATTAAAAGCATACTGGTTATTTATAATTCCACATCATTTATTTTCTAGGTTCACATATATAATCACAAGAACGCATCATCCTCTTACTAGTTTTCTAATAAGGACTTATATAAATTTCTTTAAAGTGAATATGAAAGAATGTGAGCAGCAATCTATCGATAAATATAATACATTTTGTGATTTTTTTACCAGGAAACTAAAATCTGGAATCCATAAAATTGATGATAGTGAAGAATCAATTGTGTCATCATGTGATGGGAAAATATTGGAGTATGGAAAGATTAAAGATAATACAATTCTTCAGGTCAAAGGAAAGACAATTACGATCGATGAATTACTTGATCATAATAAAAAGACTAAGGATACATATAAAGATGGATCATTTGTGACAATATATCTTTCACCAAAAGATTATCACCGCGTTCATAGCCCTCTTAGTGGAAAATTAATGAGGACAATTCAAGTCCCTGGGAGATTATTTAGTGTTGCTGATCATGCGGTTAAATATATAAAAAAACTTTATTCAAGAAATGAAAGATTAGTCTGTAGTTTCCGTGATAAAAATATAAATTTTTCAGTAATATTTGTTGCAGCTATTAATGTTTCATCTATAGAAGTAGCTTGGAAAGGTGAAGTATCTCCACCTATGCCTAAAAAGACTATAACAACAGACTATGAGAAGAAAAAAGTTATTATTGAAAAAGGAAAAGAAGTGGGTATGTTTAAAAGCGGGTCTACAGTAATTTTACTATTCGATTTAAAAGCTAAATTGAGCTCTACTCTCAAAAGAGGCAAATATGTCAGAGTTGGAAATAAGATTGGTATGATTAAGAGTTAAACATTAATGACATGATTGGCATAGTCAGGAAAAGTTTTTTTGAGATCAAATGAATTTCCAAACTCACAATATTTTTCAGCATATTTCAAAAGTATTTCAGAATTGAGGGAAGACTCATCATTGAAATTATGTATATCTTTCAAGACATCATTTCCTAACAGAGATACTATTTTATCCCAAGAGTCAGACACATAGTGATTAGTTTTATCGAATTTGAATTGATCGGCACCGCATAATGATATTGGATTAATCGTTTCATATTCATTATTATTAACATCAAATTGTCCAACATAAAATTTATCACTATAAGCTTTCTTAATACATGTAATATAAGAATAGTTTGACTTTAAAAAGTAATTGAAAGCCATCAAAGATAATGAGGAAATACCAATCACAGGTATATTTCGAGAATAACCAATTGCTTGGCAAACAGATGCAGCCACTCTTGTCCCTGTGAAACTTGCTGGTCCTTTATTAAAGACAATTGCATTTAAATCAGTCACATTAATTTTAGATTTCAGTAAAAGCGAATCTATTGAAGATAATATGATTTGGCTTGCCTTAGCTTCCTGAACATCTGAATAACTAAAAATCTTATCATTTTGTTTAAGTGTTAATGATAAAACTGGACCAGAAGAGTCAATTGATAAAATATTCATTAATAATAATAGTACCGTAAGAGATTTTTATATACAATTCATACATAAATTATATTCTCCCCGTAGTTAAACTGGATATAACAAGACCCTCCTAAGGTTTAGTTCCTGGTTCGAGTCCGGGCGGGGAGGTATGTCAAGTCTTATTAACTAGCGATAGAAACAATCTTTAATATTTCTTTATATTTCTACCACCATTTCTACCACCATTTGCTTTAAAAACAGCCCTAAATATTGTTATGATTAAGATATGGGTAAAGATAAAAAAAGGAAAGAGACCGTTAGAGCGAATAAGAAGCAGTATGTTCTCAAGCACACTAAGGATAAATTAGCGGAGTTAGACGGCAAAAAAACAACTCCCAAGAAAAGAAACTTAGTTAAAAAATTAAAAACTTTACTAAAGTGGATTATGCGAAAAACACACGCACCAAAAAGAGATAAAGGAGTTGTAAAAAAAGAGGTGAAATTAGAAATAAACGAAGATGAATAGAAATTATTTTTATAAGTATGTGTATTGTGAAAAGGAAAGAGAAGAATATACAAAAACCTTTGATGCTAAATGGAATGCTATCAAAATACCTTCTCTAGGACAGAGAAATCTTTTCAATACTAAAATGTTTGTTATAACGCGTTTCTGATAATATCTTTGCAGTCTTGCTACATACTATTTTTGACTGACCTCTTTTAAATAAATGACTGTCATCTAATACAAAATCATGCAGGCTATCCGTAATTGTTCCTTTGTAGCAGACCACATAATTACAATCTTTATAAGTATCCTGAGAAATACATTTAAAAACACGTATTGTCATTGAGAAAAAATCAATCATTCCCACTTTGCGTTGTACCTTAGGGTCATTCAATTCTATAGAAACTTTTGCAACAACGCGGTAGTCAAGGAAGCCTACGGCACAAAGCATCTGACGAAAATCTTCGATATACATTGCGCCACCCAAACATTCCCCAAGCAATATCGGGTCATCCATTAAATTTTCTGGTACTCGCTGTCCGGAAAATACATCAGAGAAATAAAGCTCTCCACCAGGTTTTAGCACGCGAAAAACTTCACGAAAAACTTCTATCTTATTTGGTGACAGGTTAATCACGCAATTAGATATAACTACATCTATAGAATTATTATTAATACCAAGAGATTTTAAATCTTCAATATACCCCATACGGAAAGTAACGTTAGGTTTTTTATAACCAAATTTATTCATATGATAGCCAATATATTTTTTGGCAACGGTAAGTTGGTTTTCTGTCATATCTATGCCGATGACATGTCCCTTTTCACCAACAAGCTGAGATACTATATATACATCTTGCCCCGTCCCACAACCTAGATCAAGAACTGTTCTACTGTTTAAGACGTAAGGAATGGGTGAGCCGCAGCCATAAAACTTTTCCTGTACTTCTTTATGTACATTAGTTATAAGCGGACGAATGTGTTCGGGTATATTGTCAGTCATGCAGCAGGCACTAGTTTTCAGGTCTTCTTTTGTTTTTAATACCTTTCCATAATATTCTTGAACATTGTTAATTACTATTTTATCTTCACCCATATCTTAATCATAACAAGAAAGTGTGTAGCTAGGGTAGTCTTTTAATCAAATCTACTCACTATTACTAAAAGTTATTAAAAAGCTGTAGTAATTATTTACTCCATGCATTTGCTTCAAAAACATCATCGATCTTTGCATTAGATACATGATTAGTATAATTTGATAATACCTTGATAGATGTACCGACAATAATATCTAAAATTACTTCATTGTTATAACCAGCAGCTAAAAATTCATCAACGTCACTCTTGGTTGGCCATCCACGAGTCTCATTGATTATTTTAGCAAATTTACGCAAAGCTTCCAATTTAGCATCTTTAATTGGCTTATTATCTCTTAATGATTCAATAACATCATCAGGAACTTTAGCCATTTGTGAAATTGTTGTATGAGCAGCCATGCAATAAGTACACTCATTTTTATTTGCATTGGTCATTAATATAATTTGTCTCTCAGTTTCTGAGAGTGATGTTTTTTCAAAAATATCATTCATAGTCATATAACTATCCAGCATAGCTGGCGATTCAGCCATAATTGCTAGTGCATTAGGTATAAAGTCATATTTATCACTCACTTTTTTAAGAATTTCTTTTGAGTCGTCAGGTGCGGTTTCAATAGTATGTATTTTAAAGTTATTCATATTTTCCTCTTAATCATTCCTTCATATCTTAATCATAACAAGAAAGTGTATGGCTAGAGTAGTCTTTTATCAAGTTAAGGTATGACAATAATGCACTAAGATAGTCTATATGAGGGGTGTGTGGATTGTTGCTATTAATAGTTAATGCATTTTTTTTACAAAAGTATTTGAGATTATAATGCCTATTAAAAAAGCTGGGATTGATATATAAGTATAAGTCCAATCACCATGCATAAATGCTGGATAGAAAGGTATTACATAGAACAGTTCTAGCATAAAGAAAAACCATGCTAAGAAAATAAATATTCCATAATCAGGATAGATGTCTAGTAAGAGTTCATGACCTGCAGCAAATCCAACCAAAAACCCAATTGCATAGCATATATTTGTTAAAATCTTAAAAAACCATACATGTGAATTTCCCATCATATACCCTCTAGCTACAATTAGTATATTATGGTTATATTTAAAATTACAAGCAATTACTGTTATGTTTCCCCTACGGTGTGTGGCTAGAGTAGTCTTTTACCCTTAAATGGCTATCAAAACAGTAATCAATATTGTTATTCATAGGATTTTAATATCTTGGCGGTATTATTATTTGTTGCTATTTTAGCCTCACCTTTAGACCACGATGCTTTTCCAGAATCTGCTTCTCCAGTAATCACCATATGATATTTTTTAGCTAACCTACTTCTTATAAATAATTGATATTTTAAATCCATGCCCTTTATCTGTTGTTAAATTAATTTTAAAACCATAATTGTCACATATTTTTTTAACAATAAATAAACCTAATCCGATACCATCACTTTTATTTGATTTAATATTTTTCTCAAATATTTTAGGAAATATATTTTTATCAATTCCAACACCATTATCTGATACCGATATAACATTATCACTTAATTCAATATTTATTAACGTGCAATTTGCATGAGTTATAGCATTATTGAGTAAATTATAAATTATAGTTTCGTAGTCGTATATATTCATGTTTATGTTATTTGTCACAGCATCTACTAAATGTATCTTAATCTTTCCTATAACTTTATCTTGGTATTCTTTGATTATTTTTATTGTTATATCACTTATATCAATCATTTTAGAACCATCATAGGTATCATTACGCAGTAGAAACAATATATTAGATGTTGAGTCATTTAATGATTTACATTTATGACTGATTTTATTTATATGATTTTTTATATTCTCGGATAATGACTGATCACTTGAGATTATCTCTATTGAGCTTTCAATAACCGCTAGAGAGTTTCTAATTTCATGTCTTGTTATAGATGTAAATAGTTTCTCATCTTCCAAAATATTATTTATTTTTACCATATATTTATTTAAAGATTTTGCAATAGAAGATACTTCATGATTTATATATTTTTTATTAAAATCAAAATCTAATGGAGTGCCTTTATTTTTTAATATATTCGCAGCTAACTCTTTAATGGGATTAAATAAATTTTTAAACATATATATATAAAATATTACCAGGCTAATGATTAAAAATACTGCCACGAAATACAATATAATATGCGCATTAAATTCTTCATTTTCATACTCAGATATATCATATGCAAGATACAGTTTATCTCCATAATAATCATCATCAACTAATACATGGTATGATTTATCATTAAACTTAATATCATGATAAAACCCATTCTCTTTTAATTTATTAAAACTATAAGGTAATGTGTTGGTTCTGAAATATAATATATCATCCCTAATTTTATATGACTTATTTGAGCTTCTTAATTCTTGATTAATATAATTAAATTCTTTTTCAACAACGCTACTTAATAATTTATGTTCCAAATTCTCCATGTATTCAGATGATATATAAATTAAAGTCATTATAATTATAAAAATGATTAGCTGACTTGCCATTAGTAGTTGTGATGTTTTCTTTATTAACATTCTTATTTTTTCTTATTTGTATTTATTTTATAGCCATGCCTATATTCTGTGGTTATCCATGATGCACCATCTTTGTTATCAATCTTAGACCTTACCGCATGAATATTCTTTCTAATTAAGACATCGCTTATAGGTCTATTTTCCCATATTTCTTTCCGTAATTTATTTTTACTTATAAATGAGTAAGGATTTCTAATTAATATTAGTAATATCTTTCTTTGTGACATAGTCATTGAATCAATAAGTTTATTATTAACTCTAACTTCTAAGCTTGAAACATTTATCTCTATATCTTCAAAAATAATATTGGTAGGTTTATTCGTACGACTGATATAAGCTTCTATTTTATAGTAGATTTCCTTCAGTGAAAACGGTTTAGTTAAATAATCATCAGCACCATGTTCAAATCCTTTTAATCTATCATTTAACTTATCCTTTGCGCTTAACATCATTATGTATGGAGGTTGTTTAATTTTCTTTTTAATAAACTTACATATATTTTCTCCGTTAATAACAGGAAGCATTAGATCTAGTATTATAAAATCAGGTTTATGCGTAATTGCTTTATGAAGTCCAATAGGGCCATCATGAGCAATATTAATATCAAATCCCTTGTTTAGGCCATCAAGATATTCAGAAATATTCTCAGTGACACCTTTATTATCATCAATAATTAATATTTTCATAACTTTTATTAGTAACACATAAGGAACAAATATTGCCTGTTACAGAATTATTCTATAACTTACATACTATGACAAGTAAAAACCCAATTAGTTCAATTAGTATCACGCCAAACACAAAATATATAACTGAAAATGATGTTGAGTATAAAAGCGTAATACTTTATGTTAAAAAAAAATATTTGATTGCATTCAAAGCTGTGTTGAATGATTTCTATACAAACTATATTGTTTTTTTTGATGATTATAAAATAATAGGTTGCGTTGGAATCAAACCTTTTGTAGGAAATAAGCTTTTATCAGAACAGTATATAGATATAAATATATTACAAGATGTTAATTCTATAGCATCAGAAGAAATAATGCCCAGTGAGTTTGCTGAAGTTGGCAATCTCACAATGAACGATAATATTAATATAAGATATATCTTAAGTATTTTGATTTATACTTTATATCAGCTTAATTATAAATGGTGTGTACTTGTTACATTTGATTATATAATTAACGCATGTAATAAACTTAATTTTAAAACATTTGAAATAATATCTGCTAAAAAAGAGAGGCTTTCTAGTAATTCAGATTGGGGAATCTATTATGATAAATCACCAAAACTATATTACGGAGATATATTTAATTCATTTCATAATTTATTTTCTGATAATCCTGATTCACTTAAAAATAAATATTTAACAAAAGATGAATATAAGAGATAGTTTATTAAAAAACACTAAGTATAAAATTGTAGATTGCAATGATACATATTCTTCTCAAGACATAAGAGATCAAATTGTTATATTACAAAAAATAATTGATACTAATAGTAGAAATGTTATTGGCAATCACTGCGAGAATAATATAAGTTGGGTTGTATGTGATCTATTCTGTATAGATTCAAGATATATATCTGTGCCAATACCCAAATACTTTTCAGATTCACAAAAAAATTATGTTATAAGCAAAGCAAAACTTTCATATATAATATCTGATTCTATTTTAAGCGCATTAATCATGGATATTATTTTAGTAGACAAGATTAAATTATTTACTACTATTCTCTACATATATAAATATAATCGTAAAGAAAAATTATTAGATTTGCATAATTATGATATCTGCAAGATTACATTCTCGTCAGGTACCACAGGTGAACCTAAAGGTGTTCTAATCAGAGAATCATCTTTGATAAAAGTTTTATCTACTCTTAATAACTTCTCTATAAATCAAAATCTAAGATCTCATCTCTGTGTGTTGCCTTTGAGTATTCTTCTGGAGAATATTGCTGGTTTATATTTATCCATTATTACTAATAATGATATTGTTCTCATAAATCAAAATGAAATAGGATTTGAAAATCTATCTGATTTTGATGTGAACAGATTCTTTAATTCTACTAATATATATAATTGTAGTTCTATTATTTTAGTTCCAGAAATGCTTAAAAAAATTGTGAATTTTGATATTTCAATACTCAAGAAATATAAAACTATTGCTGTTGGTGGAGCTCCAATTGATAAAGAAACTTTAGATATGTGTTTATTACATAATATTAAAATATTCTCTGGATATGGGCTTTCAGAAAGTACTTCAGTCGTATCGATTAACGATAATTTCTGTGAAGAGAATAAATATAGTAGTGGTAAAGTTTTACAACATATTGAAACTAAAATAAATAATGGCCAAATCTTTGTAAAGGGATCTAATATGGCTGGTTATATAGATGACACTCCACTTTTAGATGAAGAGTATATTGCTACAGGTGATCTTGGTTATATAGATGCTAATAATAATTTATATATTACCGGGAGAAAATCTAATTACTTTGTAACATCATATGGAAAAAATATTGAGTATGCTTGGATAGAAAATGAAATGAAACGCATTTCATCTATACCTGAGGTTTATGTATTAGGTGATAACATGCCCTATATATCTTGTATTATTTTTTCTGACAACATTAATGTCAAGATACATTTAAAAGAACTAAATAAAATATTGCCTAAATACGCTGAAATAAAAATACTACATAATTATAGTATTAGAAGTACTCTTTATAAAACTATCAGTCTTATATTAAATATATATCAAAAGAGAGAATACCTTAAAAGACACATAATTAATAACCAAGAGGAAATATCAAATGAAATTCAGTAATTATTTGCACACCAATACAACGAAGGAGAGGCAATATTTGATGTCTTCACCAATTATTATGAATACATTGAATTCAAATATAGACAAAGAAACCTACATTAGATTTTTAATACAAGCATATCATCATGTTAAACATACAGTCCCAATATTTATGGAAGTTCATAAAAATCTCTATCCGGAGCACATAACATTCAAAGAAAATATTATGCATTATATAGAAGAAGAGAAAGGACATGAGCAATGGATTTTAAATGATTTAAATTATTTAAATATATCTAGAGAGTATGTTTATGAAGTAGGGCCATCCATACATAATCATTTTATGATTAGTCATGCTTATAGAACAATAAAGCGACTTAACCCTATAGCTATATTTGGCATGGTTAAGGTCTTAGAAGGTACGAGTAAGGACGTAGCATTAAAATGCTCTGAATTAATTAAGAAAAAATTTAATACAACTTCAAAATCAGTGACTTACTTAAGTAGTCATGGGTTGGCAGATCAAGAACACTTTGTTGATCTAACCAATATACTTGATCGAATTAATTCTGATGAAGATAAAGAAGATATCTTGGCAATGTCTAAAGAAATATATTATTTTTATGGAAATGTCCTTAGAAGCATTACTGAAGAGTCTAATGTAATTAAAATTAAAGGAGAGTTATTATGAACTTTTATAATGCTAATATTATAATCACTGGATCATCTGGAGATCTTGGTAGCAAGATCATATCTTTTTTAGATAAAGAAAATTCAAATTTAATACTATTAGATAAAAACCCGCCTATAAAATCCTCAAAAAGTCATGATTATTATAGATGTGACTTAAGCAAGGTTGCTGACATAGAGCAGGTGTGTAAAAAAATTGATTTAAAGTATAAAAATATAGACATTATTATTAACTTAGCTGGTGTTATTGAGTTCAATAATTTTGTGAATGAATTAAATGAGAAAACAGAATTATTATTTAAAATTAATTTTTTATCAGCAGCATATTTAACAAAGTATTTTTTGAAAGGCATGATGTCAAAAAACTCTGGAATCATTGTTAACATTGGGTCTGTTTTTGGAAGTATAGCTTTTCCTGGCTTTGTAAGTTACTCTGCCTCTAAATATGCTCTAAGAGGATTTTCAGAAGCTTTAAGAAGAGAACTCTGCGATACAAATATCAAGGTTCTTTATATCGCACCAAGAGCAATTAAAACAAAATTTAATTCTGGAAAGATTAATATCTTCAATGATGCAACAAAGTCTAAATCTGATTCAATTCATTACGTGTCTAAAATAATTATAGATTCAATAAAAAATAAACATAAAGAAAAATACATAGGTTATCCAGAAAAAATATTTGTAAAAATTAATTCAATATTTCCTAGAATAGTCGATATCTTTTTAAAGAATCTTCCGAAAATAATAAATAAAATTTTAAATAATTAATTACAAGGAGAGAAAATGTTTAAAAATTATAAACTCTATATTAACTTATCATTAATAACCCTTTTACTACCATTATTCTTTTTAGAATATTTCCCTGATAATCCATTTATTGGAAGATACGCTATCGCAATATATAAACTTGCTGACGGGTCATGGAAAACTATATTTTGGATTGATTTTTTGATATTAAGTATAATATTTTTTGCAGTAAGTAGATATTTTAAAAAAATAAAATAATATTAGTAGATTAATCATAGCAAGTGAGTGTGTGGCTAGAGTAGTCTTTTAATCAAACTGATTTCTCTTTTTTGATTTTAAGATAAATATGTGAGGCAGACCAAGCAATCATAATCAAGCCGACTAAAGCTTCTATCCCTGATGTAATCCGTGCAACTCCTGTGAAATATATATCCCCAACACCTAATGTTGTATAGGTACTGATAGAATAATAAAATATATCTGCAAATTGTTTATTATGATGCCCCATCATATTGTCTATACAAATAAAATAAATACTAGAAAATAATAAGACATGTATTAAATGCGAAATTATTAATAATAGAACAGAAAAATATAAATCATTAGATAAATTTATGAATGTTTTATGAATGTAAATACACCCTAGTACTATAAGAAAAGTTAATAAAATAATAAGCACAATTATATTATAGCAATATATTTTTTAAAACTCATAACTTAATCATACCTCAAATTACTATTGTTTATGAAATTCACCGGGCGGTGAGGCTTTTGTCAAGCTAGAAATCAATGTATTCAACAAATAATTAAAATACATTAAATTTATGCCACCATTTGCTATTTTTTTATAGCTCACCCAAGGTTGACTCTAGATTTTCGCTATTTTCAACATTGTTTGCTTTAGCATAAGTTAATATTAATTTTGTTGTTTTCATCATAGAACTAGCATAAGGAGGTATACTTGGTAATACGGTTAAAAATCCACTTAACTCAACAAATGCAGTTAATGGATCTTGTTTAGCATATTCAATTGTAGCTGAACCAACTTTAAATAATAATATGGTAGATTTGTAACCAGCTGTCGCAGGTTTAATAGCTTTGATAAAATATGCTCTTTTATCATCACTCAATTCTTCGCTTTGCTCAAGCATAGTTTGTGATAGGACAGCACTACTTTCATCGGAAACTCTAATCGAGTTGGTCATCCTCTCAGACTCACTTATTTTACTGTTAGATGAATATATTATAGCTTCTTTGATTTTTTGAGCATCCTTGTCTTTACCATATGCCATCATAAGTAATTCTTGAGCTTCAAGATACTTAGTCACAGATGCAAAAAAAACTGTAGATAGTTGAGTTTTTATTTTTTTATTAGGCTGGAATTGTTTATTGTCTTTATTACTATCTTGATTTGCAACTACATAACACTTTCCATCAGCAGATTTTCCAGATAACAATAGTGATCTCTTTTGCCTACTGGTTTCCATTGATTTGTTATAACCATCTTTCATATTAGTACCAGCGAGTTTATCAACGATACCAAAAGTACCTTCAACGCCTAAATCTAGAATTCCAACGATGCCAGCACCAATTGCTGAGCCTAGCTTATTGGCTAAATCAGATGGTAGGCTGACTAGATTCATGGGCCTTGAATTTTCACACTTTGCTTCATTTATTGGAATATCATTTGGTTGTGAGAGACTTTCATCTTCTAAATTAGATATATCTTGATTAGAATCTTTAGTAATTTTTTCTCCAGAAGAACTTATAGACTTATTCATAAATAATTTATGCTCATTAATATATTTTTTACGCTTATTTAAAGCTCTTAAATCCTCATCTTTCTGTTCAGGGCTAGCTACAAATTTGTGACCTATTTCTTTTTTATTTTTTAAAAACTCCTCCATATTCCTTATCTTAATCTTGCATTCTTCACTATTGTTTGCATCTTTTATAATTTGGCCATTAATAAATTCCCCATTCTCAAATTCTCCATCATATCGTATCATGCAAAAATCCTCTGTTAAATCTTTTACGTATACTCCTCCTTCTCCATAATTTTGATAACGCTTATTATTTATTATTAGATGTCCTTTTCCATGATATGCATCATTTTTAAAATCTCCCGAATAACTATTTTTCATATACCCTAAATGTGAAGTAATTCCCGTTACACCACTATATGTAAGATCTGTAGCCGCAGAATGATACTCACCTGTAATTTTTTCACCGCTTTGATATATGCCGTCAAATATGGCTATAGCTGCATTTCTACAACTGCTCTTTATAGTATCCATAGCTCCTTTATTTGGTGTCAATTTACTGATTGCATTAATGAGGTCATAATCATTATATTTACCCATTTGGGTATATGCTGTTAGTATTCACACTATGTCTGTTTATAATATTATCCTTATGGAGGTAGAATACTATGATGATTGCAGTATTGTTAATGCTTCATCCATTGTTTTTTTAGCATCTCCAAAAAGCATTCTTGTATTTTCTTTGAAAAATAATGGATTTTGGACTCCAGCATAGCCGGTAGCCATTCCTCTTTTTAACACTACGGAAGTTTTCCCTTTCCAGCACTCTAATACTGGCATACCTGCTATAGGACTTTCAGGATCATCTAAAGCAGAGGGGTTAACAATATCATTAGCACCAATAATGATTGAGACATCTACGTTTTCAAAATCATCATTAATTTCATCCATTTCATAAACAATATCATAAGGTACTTTTGCTTCTGCCAAGAGTACGTTCATATGACCTGGCATTCTTCCAGCAACGGGGTGAATAGCAAAACTGACATCAATATTTTTACCCTTAAGCATCTTGGCAATTTCATTTACAGTATGCTGCGCTTGACTTACGGCCATTCCATAACCAGGAATAATCATAATTTTCTTTGCTGATAATAATAATTCACTTAATTCTTGAGACTCAATTGCAATTACCTCGCCTTGATCTTCAACCGTGGTTGAAGTTGGTTTTGTATCTGTACCAAAACCACCAGCAATGACAGAAATAAAACTACGATTCATTGCTTTGCACATAATATAACTTAGGATAGCGCCACTACTTCCAACAAGAGCACCTACAACAATTAGCAAATCATTATTAAGCATAAAACCTGTTGCTGATGCAGCCCAACCAGAATATGAATTCAACATT
>Ga0257115_1001799_pt1 | contig 13627 bp, 16 predicted proteins | sample SI112_100mmetaG_FD_194465 | JGI IMG/M metagenome (GOLD analysis project Ga0257115, IMG submission 194465) | Marine microbial communities from Saanich Inlet, British Columbia, Canada - SI112_100m | ecosystem: Environmental > Aquatic > Marine > Inlet | place: Canada: British Columbia | collected...
CTCAACAATGGTGATACATCAGTAGCAATGCTGCACATGGAAGAGATGAAGTCTACCACCTACCGTGCTATGGCTACGTACCACCTTGGTATAAACGTCAGGACTAAAGAGGATGCTGCTAACAACAACGTGTCAGAGCAGAACGTCATTGAGGCTGCTAAGATTGCAACCAAAGGTGAGAAGACAATTATCTTTGAGATGATGTCACACGATGATCCACTTAAGTTGCTCGACTATGTACGTCTAGCTGTTACAGTGTATGGTGCTGGCTACATATTCATTGACCATGTACAACGTCTAGCCTACCTATCTAACTCAGGTGTGGATGGTGCTACCAGTACACTGACTACACTAGGCTCACGTATGGCTCAGTTAGCTAAGGAGCTAAGCATTGGTGTGATCTTTATCTCTCAGGTCAATGATGATGGACGTACCAAGTATGCTGCTTCACTTGAAGAAGAAGCAATCATATGCATCAAGCTAGAACGTACAGCAGAAAGTGAGGACGAAGTAGAACAGAACACAACAACCTTTATCGTAGATAAGAACAGACCTTTTGCTAAGTTAGGTAGGGCTGGATCAGTGTACTACGATCCAACAACAACCATACTAAGAGAGGATTTGTTTACACAAGAATCACAGGTGGCGTAATGATATTTGATGTAGAAGCTGATGGCCTCTTAGATGATGCCACCAAAATACACTGCATGTCGTTTACTACAGGTGGAATCCCTATGGGTTCTACCAGTGACTATGATGCAATGAGAAACATACTGCTTAATCAAAAGGTTTTGATAGGTCATAACATTATACGTTATGATATACCACTGCTTGAAAAGATATTAGGTATTAATATTAAAGCTAAGTTGTATGATACATTACCTATGTCATGGGTAATTAATACTGATAGACCTAAGCATAATCTTGATTCTTTTGGCGAAGACTTTGGTGTACCCAAACCAGAAATAACTGATTGGGTAAACCTATCTCAAGAAGAGTACATACATAGATGTCAAGAAGATGTTAAGATAACTAAAAGACTTTGGGGAAATCTTATCCAAAGATTTATGATGGTTTACAAAGACAAGTCTAACCTTGATAGATTCTTACAGTATCTTACATTTAAAATGAAATGTGCTTATGCTGCAGAAGAGAGTGGGTGGAAACTTGACGTTGATCTTGCTAAAAATTGTTTAGTTAAACTAAAAGCTGAACAAGATAAAAAGATTACTGAATTAAAAACAGTAATGCCTATGCGTACCTTGCTTAGAAAGAAGTCAAAGCCAAAGGTAATGCATAAGAAAGATGGATCACTATCTAAACAGGGTGCTGAATGGAACGCTTTACTTCTAGAGCATATGCATCCCTCTGACTATATCGGTGAAATAGAAATAGTGAAAGGAGTTGAAGAGCCTAACCCTAAGTCCAGTGATCAGGTAAAGGCATGGCTGTTTGATCTAGGTTGGAAGCCTTGTACATTTAAGTTTGTTGAGGATCGTAAGATTCCACAAGTACGAAAGAATGGTGAGCTTACTAACTCAGTTAAGTTGTTGATTGATGCCAACCCTACGGTCAGTGTGCTTGATGGCCTTACAGTTATTCAGCACAGGCTTGGCATTTTTAAAGTTATGTTAGAGTGTGAAGTTAATGGTTATGTTAAGGCAGAGATTGAAGGTCTTACTAATACACTAAGATTCAAACACAAAAAGCCTTTAGTAAATCTTCCGGGTATAGATAAACCTTGGGGTAAAGAAATACGTGGTTGCCTCATAGCACCAGAAGGTTATGTGTTATGTGGTGCTGATATGACATCACTTGAAGATACAACCAAGCGACACTATATGAAACCATACGACCCTAAGTATGTAGAGGAGATGTCAAAGGATGGATTTGATCCACACCTAGACTTAGCTAAACATGCTGGTGCAGTTACACAGACTGATATAGATAAACATAATTCAGGTGAAATCAACTTGAAATCATTACGAAAGAACTACAAAGTAGTTAATTACTCAGCCACCTATGGGGTTGGCGCAGCAAAACTATCAAGAGAAACTGGTATGACAGAACAAGAAGCTAAGAAGCTTTTGAATGCATACTGGGAACGTAACTGGTCTGTCGCAGAGTTTGCTGCAGACAACCTAAAGAAAGTGAAGCTTATTAATGGACAGATGTGGGTACAAAATCCTGTCAGTAAGTTCTGGCATACTCTTCGATATGAGAAGGATGTATTCTCTACACTCAACCAATCTACAGGTGCTTACTGTTTTGATAAGTGGGTAGCTTACTACCGTATAGCAAGACCTAATATCGTAGGTCAGTTTCACGATGAATCAATTAATCTTGTTAAGAAAGGACATGAAGAACACCACCAACGTAGGCTTGTTAATGCTATTAATAAACTAAATCATGAATTAAAGCTTAATGTTGATTTAGGTATTGATGTGCAGTTCGGAAATAAATATTCCGAGATACACTAAAAAGTTCTTGCATGTTCTTTTTAATACATGCTACAATTCAATTCTAGTCTTTAAAGGAGTTAGCGAATGGCTAAAATAACAGTAACAGGTATTGCTCAGTGGGCAAAAGTATTTGAAGATAACCGTGACCTTGATGGGTATCAAGGGCAGTGGCAAGATACTAACGGACGGTGTACAATTGAGATGATTCTTGATCAAGATAACACTGACCGTGTTAAGGCATCTGGGTGTATGTCCTCTGGTAAGGATGATCCAGAAGGACGAGGACGTGCCTTCAAGTTTACACGTAAGTTTGAAACCCCCAATGACTGGGATGGTGGAGCACCTGCAGTGTACAAGCCAGATGGCACCGCTTGGAACTTCGATAGTGATGGCCCCATTGGTAATGGTTCAGAGGTTCTGGTAGAGTTAGACATTTACAAGAACAAACAGTACAGCACTGTAACTACACGACTTGAACGTGTTAAGGTTATGAAGCATGTAGAGTTTGATGGTACATCAGGAATATCTGGACCTGACCCTTTCACTAAGGACATCACATCAGGTAGTGTACCATCAGCCGCTGTAGTAAATGAAGCTGAACTTGTCTCAGAAGAAATTCCATTTTAAGGGGAAGTTATGCCTAATATAAATACGTTAGTCGAAGATATTTATTCTGTAATTGAAGGAAAGGGTGGGTGGGATAAGACGATTACAGAATATCTAGCAACTAATATAGCTCAAACAGCGGAAGCTAGATTCAAGGAACCTCAGAAGCCCAGAGGGTATTTAAGTTTATCCTCTGTGGGTTCGCCCTGTAAAAGAAAGACTTGGTATAGAATAAATAAAACAGAAGAAGCTGCACCATTAAAGCCTCAGTTACTTGGTCTTTTCTTTTACGGGGATCTTTTAGAAACTCTTGTCCTTGCATTAGCAAGGGCAGCAGGACATGATGTACAGGGTGAGCAGGATCGTCTGTCTGTTCATGGCATCAAGGGTCACAGGGATGCAGTCATTGATGGTGTAACAATAGATGTTAAGTCTGCATCACGATATGGGATGCAGAAGTTTAAGAATCATGTGCTGCGTGATGATGATCCATACGGTTACATCAGTCAGTTAAGTTCGTATGTATATGCAGGTAAAGATGATCCACTTGTAACAGATAAAAAACGTGGTGCTTTTCTTGTCGTACAGAAAGATAACTTCGAGTTAGTATTAGATACCTATGACTTCACTGATGAGCTAAAGAACAAAGAACAAGAGGTTAAGAAAGTAAAAGAGGTTGTGTCAGGTGATTTACCAGAGGAACGGATGGCACCTATACCTCAGTCAGACACATCTGAAAACACTAAGCTTACGTTTGCTTGTTCAGGTTGTGAGTACCGAAAGATATGCTGGCCTGAAGCTAGGGTGTTTCAATATTCTGGTGGACGTAAGGAGTACTTGATTGATGTTGTTAAGAAACCAAAAGTACCGGAGTTGATAGATTGAGTAAAACAGCCAAACAAAAAGGTAGGCTGGGTCAGCAAGAGATCAGGGATGCTTTACTAGAAGCCTTCCCTGAACTTGAGCCTGATGATATTAAGTCTACAGTTATGGGTGATACTGGTGCAGACATACAACTATCACCTGCAGCACGTAAGTTAATACCCATATCAATAGAAGTTAAACGTAGGAAGTCAGGTTTAAAAACTGTGTATGGTTGGATGCAACAAGCTAACAATCATACAAAGAATCCACCTGTTGTTTTCTACAGAGGTGATAGACAAAAATGGTTAGTCGTAACAGAGCTAGATCATTACATACAATTGCTTAGGGGTAACAATGACAAACAGTGATATACAAGATAAGCCGATAAAGATTTGGGATGTTATCTCTGGCCCTCATCCTTTTGATCACCCTGATCTTGATGATGTACATTACAACCTATGCAAGATTGAGGTGGATGGTAAGATTGATTCTATGGAGTATTTCTTTGACACTTTTAACAATGCTTATGAGATGGTTAAATACTTTCAAAAGAATATTAATCCGATAGAAATTGAAATCGAAGATTGACATGGGGTTTTAGATGAGTATAACTAGGGGTTTCCGATATGAGGTTACTGTCAACATAAAGGTAGAACCAGATGCAAATTTTTTTGAGTCAGATCCAAGATATAATTTGAATGTGATTCAAGAACTAATACAGGATATCCTGTATGACTTAGACGATATAACTGTAACAAACTGTGAGGTAAAAACAGATGACTAAACTAACACTAGACGATAAAGAATATGAACTTGAAGACATGAATGATGAGCAGAAAGAGATTCTAAACATCTTGAATGTAGGCTCCAATGCTTCAGCACTATTAAGTCACATCACTCAGTGTGTTACTGCTATTCAGCAGATGAAGACTAATGAATTGAAACAGTCATTGGGAGGTAGTAAGGATGATCAATCGGAGTGATCTAGAAGCGTTTGGCTATTTTGATATGTTTCAGAATAGTCCAGACTACAATGAAGATCCGGTTCGTTTCTATAGCCAGTTTGTAGAGGACAAGATATTAACTAAAGGGCGGGATCGTCTAATAGAAAATACTCTTGGCCTCTCTGGTGAAGCGGGTGAGGTATCTGAGAAGATAAAGAAACTCTTTCGTGATAAGAATAGGTTCAGTGATGAAGATATATTAAAAGAGTTGGGTGATGTACTATTTTACACAGTAGCATTGTCAAATATCTTTGGGGGTAACTTACGTAAGGTTATGGAAATGAACATGGCAAAGTTAGACGATAGAGAACAACGTGGTGTATTAAAGGGAAGCGGAGACAATAGATGAATAACTACCTACCAACAGATTATCAAGCATTCATTCACACTTCACGTTATGCCCGATGGCTTGAAGAGGAAGGGCGAAGAGAGTCATGGGATGAAACAGTAGGGCGTTACATGAATAATGTGGTTGAGCCTATAGTTGATAGTGGTGCTAGTGAAGACAACATGGAGATAGCACAACAAATAGAACAAGCCATCTTAGGTTTAGAAGTTATGCCCAGTATGAGGGCAATGATGACTGCTGGTCCTGCTGCTAACCGTGACAACACTTGTATGTATAACTGCAGCTACCTACCCGTAGATGACCCTAAGTCCTTCGATGAGGCTATGTTTATCCTTCTCTGTGGTACTGGTGTCGGCTTCAGTGTCGAGCGGCAGTTCGTCAGTAAGTTGCCTGAGATCCCTGAGCTGTTCGTTAGTGAAACTACTATCGTTGTCAAAGACAGTAAGGAAGGTTGGGCTAAAGCTCTTCGTCAAGTTCTTGCTCTCCTCTGGGCTGGTGAAATCCCTCAATGGGATATTGGTTTGGTACGTCCTGCAGGTGCAAAGCTTAAGACCTTTGGTGGTCGAGCTTCTGGTCCAGCACCTCTTGTTGAGTTGTTCAACTTTGTTATCACTACCTTCAAGAATGCACAGGGACGTAAGCTATCTAGCATTGAGTGTCATGACATCATGTGTAAGATTGGTGAAGTAGTTGTAGTAGGTGGAGTACGTAGGTCAGCTATGATCTCTTTGAGTAACCTTAGTGATGATCGTATGCGTCATGCTAAGTCAGGTGCATGGTGGGAGAATGATCCACAACGTGCCTTAGCTAATAACAGTGTTAGTTACACAGAAAAACCAGATGCTGTCTCATTCATGCGAGAGTGGATGGCACTAGTAGAATCAGGAAGTGGAGAACGTGGTGTATTCAATCGTCAAGCAAGTAAAGTACAGGCTGCTAAGAATGGTAGGCGTAATGCAGACTTTGAGTTTGGAACTAATCCTTGCAGTGAAATCATCCTGCGTCCATATCAGTTCTGTAATCTTACAGAGGTTGTTGTCCGTGCAACAGACAGTGTTGACGATCTTGAACGAAAAGTCCGTCTGGCAACAATTCTGGGAACTATCCAATCCACATACACTAAGTTCCCCTACTTGCGAAAGGTGTGGTCTAGAAATACAGAAGAAGAACGACTGCTTGGTGTGTCACTCACAGGGATAATGGACAATCCTCTTATGACCAAGAAGAATAAAGGACTGGAGGATACTCTTGAACATCTTCGTAGGATTTGTGTATCTACTAATGCTGAATGGGCTGATCGTCTTGATATACCTGTTGCTACTGCAATTACATGCTGCAAACCTTCGGGAACAGTCTCACAACTGGTGGATAGTGCCTCTGGCATACATGCTCGCCATAGCCCCTATTATATCCGCACTGTGCGTGGTGATAATAAAGATCCGTTGACACAGTTTATGAAAGATCAAGGTATCCCCAGTGAACCTTGTGTGATGAAGCCAGATCAAACAACAGTATTTAGTTTCCCCATTCAATCACCTAAAGATTCTGTCGTTACATCAGACATGACTGCTATTGAGCAGCTAGAAATGTGGTTGTCCTATCAGAGATCATGGTGTGAGCATAAACCAAGTGTTACAATTAATGTTAAGAAAGATGAGTGGTTTGAAGTAGGTGCCTTTGTTTATAAATACTTTGATGAAATGTCAGGTGTGTCATTTCTACCATACAATGAGCATACCTATCAACAAGCACCTTATCAAGAGGTTGACAGTGATACTTACAACAATGTACTATTGACTATGCCTAAAGCTATTGATTGGTCAGGGCTTTCAGAGTACGAAAAAGAAGATAACACAGTATCAATGCAGACAATGGCCTGTACAGGTGATGTGTGTGAAATGGTAGACATAACATAAGGAGAAAAATATGTTTGAAGTAATGACATTCCTAGTAGGTGCAATAGTAGTAGCAGAAGTTGTAATCCCAGTTACAGTGGATATTCTGTCAGGTCTGTTCTAGTGTATGTTTTAGTGCTCATTATGACCTTTCAAGGTAATATGAAAGTACAAGCTTTTCATTCTTTGTTTCCTGATTACGACACATGTATGAAGGTAGCAATAACAATGGAAGAGAGGTTAGTGAGCACTAAACCTTCACCGGATTCAACTGCAAATACCTATTGCTTTGAAATACCAAAGAGTATATAATTCAAATCTCACCACAAAGGAGTACATCATGGATGTATATGTAAGACCTTTCAGAAAAAAAGTTTATGACAAAGTTGACGCACCATCTAAAGAAGCACTTATCAAATACTTAGAAGCTGAAGGACATACGATCCTTAGTTCTACTGAAGACTACTATGCAGATGTTAAGTCAGAAAAGAATGGGGTTACACATTATCATGAAGCTGAACGTAAGGCACAATGGAATGGTGATTGGCCTACCCATTGGGCAGAGGTTAGAATACCTGCACGTAAACGAAGATTAGTAGAGAAGTATAAAGACAACTTAGATAACTTAAACTTTTTTGTCTTTAATAAAAGTTATAATAAAGCATGGAAGATTAGTGGCACTCAAATGACAGATGACTGTATCCAAAAACCTACAGGCCCAAACCATAGAATGCCACAACACGAAACGTTCTATCACATCCCCTACACAGAAGCGGAGCTAGTAGAAATCAAATGAGTTATGATCCGGTCAACAACCCCTCTCACTATAAGCTAGGTGAGGGGGTGGAGTGCATAGACTACATTAAACAAGTACTAACACCAGAGGAGTTTAAAGGTTACTGTCATGGAAACTTAATTAAGTATCAGCATCGACACGGTTACAAAAGTAAGCCTGTTGAAGATATGGAAAAAGCAGAATGGTACTTACGTAAAATGTTAGAGACTATGAAGGAGATCCATAAATGAATGCTTTTCAAAAAGGTATGGACGCATTTAAAAAAGGACGGTTAGGGAATCCCTACCGTCCTAATACTAAAGATAATCGTGATTGGGAGTTTGGTTTTAACAAAGCTTATTTCTCCAATCTAGAAAAAGTTAAAGAGAATGAAAACAAAACTAGAAACAGAAGCTAAGAAGTACGTACAGAATAAGCGTACCCCTAAAGATACTAAGCCTTTAACTGCAAGACGTTACCTAGCTGGGCAAGCCCTAGCTGGGTTGCTTGTTAATAGCAAAGGCTCTCAAATGTCTGATATTAAAAGAGCAGCATATGAATGGGCAGACTATATGTTAAGTGAAGATGACTAGGGGGTTTGTTGAAACTTAGGGATTTTAGTCTCTAGTTTACCTACAGCTTCTATTAAACTCTGGCGTCTCTCTAGTTCTTCTTCTGTACTTTCAGAGTCCTCTAAATATTCTTTAGAGGTTTTAAATTTATCACCTGTTAAATCAGAGGCGGCTTTGTTAAATATCCTGTCGCCTTGCTCTGCTATCTTCAGAAAATAGTTATTACGAATATAACCCCTAGCTTTCATATTATTTCTTTGACCTATAAGACTGCCAAACCAGTCTTCTGTTTTCTTTATTTGATGCTTCACCTGACGATCTATAAACCCCTTAAAAATTTCTTTCTTTAATTCTACTGATTCTATTTCATCATAAGTTTTATTCTCTGACTCTGAACCAAGTGGTAGTTTTTCTTTTCTCCAAGCTTCAAAGTTTTTATGCATAATCTGTGATAGTCTGTATCTAACTACATAATCTAAATTATTATTTTTTACTGTAGAGTTTCTATATAGTTTATACTCTTCCAAATTAAGCTTGTTCATTTCTCTTTGTATGCCAGTAAGTGTTGGACTACCAGCTACACCAGTGAAAGTTTTTGCAATAGGGTTCATCTTGCCTACAGGCATAGGATTAAAAGGACTATAGTAATCAATGTCATTACCTTCATTACGAGTAAAAGATTGTGTGTATTGTATAAAGTCATAATCAGGTAAGAACCTTGTAGCTTGCGCTGCAAACATACCAGATGTTTCTTCTGTTTTATCTTCTTCTAAACTTGAAGCTAGGCTTCTGGTGTAAGGGGCACCAGCAGACTCGTAACTAAACTGACCTTGTAAATCTCTTAGTGGAGTTAGTGGATAGGTAAATGTTGATAAAATATTACCCCCCATTTTTGAAAGCCCTTCAGTTATACTAACTTCAACAAAAGAATCTATAACTTCTTTAATACCACTAAGATCAAACCCCATATCATTTAAACCACCTGCAACAGACAAAGACTCCTTTATTATGTTTTCTGGCATAGCAAGGCCATTCCATTTTCTGTATAGTGAATCTCCTATAAATACTGGTGCAATAATAAACCCTAATGAAGAAGCAATATCAGCCTCACCTTTAATAGAATTTTCTATAGATTTATAATTTATTTCACCCTCCTTAGTACTAGCTAAATAGTACCCAAGAGCTATTAAACCTGCGCCAGTAAACTGCCTTACTCTTCTATCTTCAACAGATTTATATGGATCTCCTGTAAAAGAAAATGCTGCGTCTGAGCTTGAAGAATTTTCAAATCTTTTAGCAAGCTCCCCTAAACCCGGAGTGTAGTCAGCAATCATTTCTATATGATTAGCTACGTACCTTGGGAAAGGTACACCTAAAGCTCCTGACATAAGAAAGGGAATCTTTTTATTAACTGAAGATGCCACCCTTGCGCCTTTACCGAATAAAGATTTATCATCCATATAAGTTCTTTGCATTGTAAATCTATTAGCATCATCAAGAGCTTTGTCTACCATAGATTTATCAAGCTTATCAAGTTTACCTGTCTTAAGGATAAAATCTTTTACATTAGTACCAACAGTTTCATTACCTGCAGTTCTTAGCTGTCTATCTAAACTACTAAAGAATGCTGCTTCTTTAAATACAGTATCAGTGGCAGTGTTAAAAATATTAACGAACCTACCTGCTTTAGCAAAAGCTGTTTGACTTTGACCTGAGACTTCTGATCTTAGTGTATCATGAAATGTTCTTGCATATGCCTCTGGCATTTCTTCTTGGAGCATGCCCCTAACAACCTGTGCAGTTGCACTGTCCATACTTAATCCACGAAGAGTAGAGGACATGTTACGTACTGTGTTACCTATTCCCCCACCTTCTTTACCTGTTATAGTTCTGTACAAACCACGGTAAAACTCATCACTAATCTCTACTGCAGCTAGTAATCCAGTAGATGTAACGTTACGGGCTGTTGTAGCAGGTTGTGATGTCATAAATGCAATACGCATTTGATCTAAATCTCTGAAAAGATCAACAGCTACTATACTTTTACTACGACCAGCAGAGTTTTTAATTACATTAGCGGATATTTCTGCTGCTTGTATATCATTAATAGTTGATAAGCCCCTATTAGAAAGTTTAGTAAGATCTCCCATAACTTCTGACGGTGCAGCAGCCTCTACCTTACTGACAGCTTTAGATATTTTAGATGCTTCGGCTAGTTTTTTACCTGCTGCAGATAGATCAGCTAAATATATTAAAGAGAATTGTTCCTTAGTTAGATTATACTTATCTCTAATTTCTGGTATTAATTTAGTAACATCTAAGGTCTTACTATTAATAGAGTTAGCGACAGCAGTTGTGATCCTTTCGTTATCTTTTAGATCTAGTTTCTCTGCTATCTCAATAGTTGCTGCAGTAATAGATCTCATTGTGGTAAGATCTAAACCAGAACTAAATACATCATTTGCTTCTGGATTTTGCATGCTGTTTAAAATAGACTGGCCCATACTTACCTTCTCAGGATCAAGCGGATCTTTAATTACCCCAGCTACTTTATCACCTGCTCTAGCTGCAAGTGTGGCTTCCATATCTAATGTTTTGTTTATTGCAAATCTTTTATACTCTTGTTTAGTACTGGTAATTTTACTTGCCTCTAAAGAGTTCTTTTTATTTAATTCTTTTTGCTTTGTTAGTAACTCTTCTACATTGATAGCTTTCTTTTCTGTTATCTTAGCGCCAACACCGCCACCAACAGCACCAAAAGCAGCATTAATAGCAATGTCTTTAATTAGATCAGAGGTAGTATACTCTTGATTTAATAGCTCTTCACGAACCTCTCCTGCACCGTAAGAGGTTACTCCACCGATAGCACCTTCAGTTACTGCACCAGTAGCCATACCTTTAGCTACTACCCGTTTACTAAAATAGTCCTTTAGTTTTTTTCTAACTAATATTTGTGTAGTTTTAGTTGCAGCTTTAGCACCAGCCTTAGCTAAACCAAAGCTACCCATACCTAAGTATGTGGATGGAGATTTAACCAATGCCTCACTGAAATCCCCTAACCCACTCCAAGCACCAGTACCTGCAGCCTCAGAGTTATCCCATGCCTGTACTAGATTACCAAAAGATTCTTTACCACCTTGAGGTAATTTTTTATTATTAACATAGTTTAAATCTTTTAAAGCAGTGGCATCATTCCAGCTTTGAAACCTCATATGTTCTGCAAACTTACGAGTTAAGTTTTCATAGCCCTGTTCCTCTATCTCTGCACGAGACATTTTATATCTGCCACCAGAAAAAAACTTAACAAGATCTACTTGAAAATCGTAGTTATCTTTTAAATCTAAAAAGTTTTTTTCTTCTATGTTTTCTAAATAAGAAGTCATATTTAATCCTACTTTATAGTTTAACAGTACCTGTAATTATTAAGAACTCTAGTCATAAAACCCTTCAGCTGAAGGGGGAGTAAGAGGATTATTACCCTCTTCAGTTAGTCCTTCTGTAGCATCAGCTGTATTAGAACTCCCTCCAGTTGGTGGTTGAGTATAGTCAGGTAAATCCTGCCAATTAGTAGTTACAACAACTTTTGCCGTTGGACGGACCTTACCCCCTCTTGTTTGCTGGTAAATACTATCACCTAAACTATAAAGTATATCTATAGGATTGCCAGTGTATGTAGCAGTGTCCCAAGTATTTTTATACACTTCCATCATTTCATTTCTAATTCTACCAACTTCAGGTGCGTCTTCTCCCTGATAGGTTTCACCATCTCCAGTATAAAGATTACCAAAATTAGCTTGGATAATATTATCTATTGCTTTATTTGCAGTATTTAAATCTTCAGTGGTCATAGGTCTAGTAGGTCTAAAGCTAATATCAAAATTATCTATAGACATAGAAGATCCTGATGGAGCTTCAGATAAAATCTTACTTGCCTTTTCTACACTACCTTCTGCAGCATTAAAGATAGCATTACCAAATCGTTCTTGTATTTCTGATACATCAAAATTAGTAGAAGTTAAAAATGATTCTAATACTTGTGCTCTGTATTCTGGATTTACTTTATTTACAACAAGTTCACTAATCATTTTAATATTATCTTTGTTAATTTTATCATCACTAAGTTTAGAAAGCTCTGATATTTGTTTATCAAGTTGACCGGATGCATCTAAAAGAATAGCAGCTTCTTCTGTAAACCCTAAGCTTGTAGCTGCACCAATCTTAGAAAGTTTAGCATCTCTACGATCTCTTAAGTCTTGAAGCTTTTGAGCACCAGTTTCTAAAAGGTACTGTCTATTTTTCATACTAAGCTCTCTAATGAAAGCTTCTCTTTCATCTTCTTTTTGTAGGTATCTTGCAGCGGCTCCACCTGCAGCAACTCTTAAATTAACCATTCTGTGTACCTCTACTCATTAGACCTTTAGATTGTTCTTCCATAGGTTGCTCTTCTACAGGCTCTTCAGCTTTTGCTTCTGTCGTACCAGAAAGTTCTTTTAACATATCATACCCAGAATCTTTTTCTTCATCAGGAGTAGCAGCTAAAGATTTTTTAATTAATATGTCAGCCTTTCTATTTTTTTCTTGCTCTGTCATACTAGAGTCCTCAAAGAACTCTTTAAAGTTTACCCCCGCATCAGTAGCTAAGTCTACAACAAATTCATGAATCACTGGTGCGACAATTAAACTTACGTCTACAGTATGTAATCCTTTACTAACAGCAGTAGTTAAAATAGTTTCAACTAAAATATTTACTGGTAGACCTGACTCTAAAATAAACAGTAAGTTATCTATAGAATCTTCTTCAGATATTTTAGTTAAATGTGCTTTAATTACTTCATCGACATCTACTAACTTAGGTTCTTTTTCCCAAGGATAGTTACCGGGAGTTTTAGTTAATGATTGTCCGGGTATTGGTGCTTCAAACCTTTTCATTACATATTTCTCCTGTAATACGCATCAATACTTGCCCTAGTTATATTACCAGTTTTCTTATCCCTCCATCCGGGATTTTGTTTCCAAGCAGCAGAACCTTTTTTATAGATAACAGTATCAGGAGATGCATTTCTTTTAGCTGGTGCTGCTTGCATTATACCTAAGCTTACA
>Ga0257115_1001802_pt1 | contig 13612 bp, 10 predicted proteins | sample SI112_100mmetaG_FD_194465 | JGI IMG/M metagenome (GOLD analysis project Ga0257115, IMG submission 194465) | Marine microbial communities from Saanich Inlet, British Columbia, Canada - SI112_100m | ecosystem: Environmental > Aquatic > Marine > Inlet | place: Canada: British Columbia | collected...
CAAAGGCTCTCCGCCTGAGAAAACGAGCATGGGAGATTTTATAGCAACCAGGTCATCGATCATATCCATCGCCTCTCTGGTCGTAAGATCTCCCATATCTTCCTCAGATACTGTCTCTTCTGGCCCCACTGCATTAATATAGCAGTGTGCACAGCTCAGATTGCACTTCCTGGTTACATTCCAGACCACCATAGGAGAAGCTGTCTTAGAGAAGCGAAGCATCCATTTTGGTGTCTTCTCCTTGATTGCTGAATACCTTTTTATCTCATTCAGTGTTTCTGTGCTTTGTAAAAGTTTCGAACAATTTATCATCCGGCACCGCATCTTTCAATCTGAAAAAAAAGGAAAAAATAAAGCAGGCACGAACAAATACAATTTGCCCGTGCCTTCCTGTTACCTACTTAGATAATACGGAGAACCTATTAATATACATCATGCACTGTGTTGTACACATTGAACTTACCCGTAGGCGTGAGAAGGTTCTTTATCCTTGCTTTCTCGGTAAGGGTCTTGTCATCGAAAACCACTATCTCGCCTGCCTGGCCCTTTTCGGCATCTCCCAAATTTCCCCAGATGCTTATCCATACTTCGTCTCCCGCTTTATTGTACTCCATGTGTACAGCCTTGCCATAGTCAGCGACTTTCAACTCCTTGAATATCCCGGCTGCCATATTTGCCTTATCATAGACAGCAACAGTTGTCCTATATTTTGATTTCTTACTAAGAGGAGTGTCAAGCCAGACCCATTTACTATTCGGATGGGTCTTAATAAACAGATTGCCAGAACTAAGCGAATTTATTTTCCTGACCACTTTCCAGGCATGTTCAGGATGATTCACCGGGTCCGTTCCTATCACCGACACTATACTATCGCCTATGTGCCCTGTAGCCCAGACTGGACCGAACTCCGGATCAATCCAGTTTGCCCCTCTTCCGGGATGCGGTTTAATGCCACCGGTATCAATAAGGGCAACAAGTTTCTTTTCCTTGGCATCTATCACGGCCACCTTGTTCCTCGCATTCGCTGCCACGAGGAAGTAGCGCTTAGTTGAATCCCAGCCTCCATCATGCAGGAAGCGTTCGGCCTCAATCATCTTAATTCCAGGATTGTTTGGGTCAGTATAATCAACGAGCCATACCTGCCCTGTTTCTTTAATGTTCAAGACCCATTCTGGTGCGAAGTGCGACGCTACAATGCTGGCTACACGTGGCTCCGGATGAAACTCTTCTGTGTCGTAGGTAAAGCTCAGAGTACTCACGATTTTAATGGGCTCAAGGGTAGCGCCGTCCAGTATTACAAACTGAGGCGGCCAGTAACCACCGACTACGGCGTACTTGTCTTCGAAACCTTTGAATTTGCTAACATCAACGGATCGTGCATCAAGTGAACAGCGAATCTCTGCTACGGTGTCAGGCTTTGCCATCCAGAGGTCTATCACGGTACACTTGCCATCCCTGCCTATGGAATACACGTATCTTCCTGACATTGACATCCTGGTGATGTGTACCGCATAGCCTGAATCAACTGTGCTTACCACTTCTTTGGTGTCACCGTCAATAATCGCTATCTGACCGGCATCACGCAAGACCACGGCAAACATATTATCCACGTCACGATCATGCTCCGGCTTAGTTGGACGATCTTCCGGCGCAACCAACAATTTCCAACTAGCTTTAACTTTCTTCATGTCCCATTGAGGCGGAATAGGAGGATCGTTTTGAATGTACTTTACCAGAAGATCTGTCTCTTCTGCGGTGATTGTACCCATTTTTCCCCAGCCAGGCATGCCTCCACCGGTGCCAAACCATATAAATTCTCTGAGCTTCTTTGTTCCCGTAGATTTCGTCTTGCCTGGAGTTAGATCTGGCCCGGTAGCTCCTTTTCTCAGAACACCATGACAGCCTGCACAACGGTCGAAGTAAATCACCCTGCATTTTTCGAACTCTTCAGGAGTAAGGACAATCTCCGTCTCCGATGCAACCTCCGTCTCCACTTTTCCTTCTTCAGCTATCGCCTGTGTACCACCTGCCATAAAAGCGACGACTAACATAAACGCAATTAAAAATTCTCGCATAACTTTAACCTCCATGAAATTGAATTTGATAAAAATCTCTCCTTTCCACTAGAGCCTTGTACACTCCTCCCTCCCCCTTTCATGGGCATCGTACAAAAACTTCAAATGGGTAATATTCAAATACATATATTCATGCTCGACAGACTTCTCTGGACAAACTACGTTTCTACCAGCAAGTCTGTCACATTGAACGTCCGGAACTCATTTTGATCTACCATAAACTGCTACCAACCTCCTGTTATACACGTAATCGTCAACAATACTTTATAAGAATGCTATAAAGCAACTGATTAAAGATAGAATAGCATTGACGCTTCATATTAGTAAATTAATAATACCTTCTACTAAGAAATCGCGCAAAAAATATACCATATATGTGCAAGTAACACAAAAGTGCCTGAAGAACGTAAGTACCAGCTACCAATATACATATACGGCCGGATTACTAAGAATATACATTACTGGCTACGCTCATACGCAGACACTATGACAACCTGTCATTACACGCTGCAATTTAACAAAATCGAGGACATTATGTCAGGCCTAAATACTCGTTTAGTTTCTTTTCTGAAGAAATGCGGCATGTTAAAATACCAACCAAGAGAGATGCTTTGAAGTACTACAGTTATGAAAGTATCCCGATTTTATAGGATCTTATAAATCGGTTAGAGCAGAATAAAATATTAAAAGGTATGATCAAATTCAACTTTTGCACTATTAATCCGTCTTTTCAGCATCCTTCTTTGCTCCCGCAATGATCGCCGGAACAAGGTGTGACGGAACAATATCATAATGTGAAAGTTCCATAGTATAGGAACCCCTGCCACCTGTCATTGATTTCAGTTCTGTTTCGTAGTTTTTTACTTCATCCATGGGGATACTTGCCTGAACAACCTGGAGATCTCCAAATGAATCCATACCCTGAACCCGGCCTCTCCTGGAAGAGAGATTCCCTGTTATCTCACCCATAAACTCCGAAGGAATGGTTACCTCTATGTTAACTACAGGTTCCAGTAAAACAGGCTTTGCATCATTGAATGCCAGATGAAATGCCTTTGATGCCGCTATCTTAAACGCAGCTTCCGAAGAATCAACATTATGAAAAGAACCGTCGTATAGCTCAACTCTCACATCTACTATCGGATTGTTACTTAGAATCCCCTTTGTTAATGTTTCTTTTAAACCCTTTTCTACCGCAGGAATATACTGGGATGGAATTGCCCCGCCAACAATTTTAGTTACGAATTTAAAACCGGCTCCTCTTTCTAACGGCTCGATGCGTAAGTAAACCTCTCCATACTGCCCCTTACCTCCAGTCTGTTTTTTATGTTTATACTGCGCACTTGCTTTCGTTGTAATCGTTTCTTTATGCGGAATCTTTGGTTGTCGCGAGTCCACCTCAATTTCATAACGGCTCTTCAATCTACTCAAGATTACATCCAGATGCAGATTACTCATACCAGTGACAACCAATTCATGAGTCTGAACGTCTCTTGACACCTTAAATGTACTGTCTTCAGCTACCAACCTGTTTAGCGTTTCGCTTATCTTCTGTTCCGCCTCGCGGCTTTTAGGTTCAATAGCCAGAGAGGCCATAGGATTTGGAAATATAATATCCTCAAACTTAACTTTCGTATGAGGATCACATAATGTATCTGAAACAGATATATCATCAATTTTTGAAATTGTTACAATATCACCAGGTATGGCACTCTTGATTTCCTGCTGTTCTTTTCCGAAAGCCCTGAACATGTGCCCAATCTTTTCGTTCTTCTTTGATCGCGCGTTGTAGACTTCAGGATGACCTTCCAACGTACCTGAGTAGACTCTAAAGAAACTGAGTTTGCCAACAAAGGGATCTGTAATCGACTTGAACACCTGCGCGCTGAAGGGAGCACTTTTGGAAACCTCCACATCTATCTCATCTTCAGACACCTTATCTTCTTTCACGCTCGCGCACTTACAGGCCAAGCCTTTCTCCGGAGAAGGTGTGAATTTTGCAATTACATCTACAACACTCTCAATACCCAACTCCTTTTTGTTATTGCAGCATAAAACAGGCACAATACTACCCGCAGCAATTGCAGTGCTAAAGCACCCCTGGAGCGTTTCATCAGATATTTCCTGCCCCTCAAGATATTTTTCCAATTGAGTATCACAAACAGAAACAATGCCTTCAACCAGCTTCTCACGGCTGCTATCAACATTACCAATCACTTCATCCGGCACTTCATCCGGCAGATTAAAGACATCTACCACCCCTTTAAACTCTGAACCATGACCTACAGGTAGCATCAAAGGGAGACACTCTTCGCCAAATGTTTTTTGAATAGAATCCAGGAGTGCAGGATAGTCAACATTCTCACCATCCATCTTTGTGATTACGATTACTCGGGCCAACCCTGCTTCAGTTGCAATATTCCACATCTTTTGAGTATTGACCTGTATCCCACTTGTAGCAGAAATTACTACTACTGCAGTTTCCACTGCGTTTAAAGCGCCTATTGCACCGCTTATAAAGTCGGGATATCCGGGAGTGTCAATTACATTAATCTCTTTATTCTGCCAATTGCAATGCAGCACTGAAGAATCAATGGTAGTCTTCCTCTCTTTTTCTTCAGAATCAAAGTCTGAGACAGAAGTTCCTTCATCAACACAACCTAGACGCTTTGTAGCTCCAGCCTTAAACAGTATACCTTCAACCAGCGAAGTCTTTCCTGACGCACCATGTCCAACAAATGCCACGTTTCTAATATCTTTCGTTTCATATTGCCCCATCGTCGCCTCCTTATAGAGTCCACTATTGTCAATTCTTTAGATCATAATTCACCAAAATTCTTAAGAATCGTCAAGCCATACTGCTGGCTTTTCTCGGGATGAAATTGCATTGCAAAGATATTATCTATTGAAATCATTGAAACAAATGGTACACCATACTCCGTTTCGGTCGCAACAACCTCATCACTATCTGGAACGACAAAATAAGAGTGTACAAAATACATATACGGGTCAGCCGGCAAGCCTTTTAAGACCGGCACCTCCTTCTTCTCTTGTATTGTATTCCAGCCCATATGGGGTATTTTTAACTTCTGACCGGTCACAACCGACAACGCATCATGTGCTCCTGCCGCTTCTCTCTGCTCACCTGTACTATCCACATTCAGCCTGTCTGCGTTAAACCTTACTACCTCACCAGGCACTATATCAAGACCCTCATGCACTCCATCCTCATAACTTCTCGTAAAGAGCAGGTGAAGGCCGAGGCAAATCCCCAGAAAAAGCTTGTTTTGTTTTATATGGTTTTTAATTGGTTCAACTAAAGACCTTTCCTGTAAACCATCTTTTGCGTCCTTGAATGCTCCAACACCCGGCAACACAATCTTGTCCGCATTTTCTATAATTTCAGGTTTATCAGTTACAACAGTATCAAAGCCAACTTTTTCAAATGCCTTCTCTACACTCCTCAAGTTACCCATTCCATAGTCAATTATCGCTATCATCACTCTGCTAGAACAACAATCTCCACACGTCTGTTTTTCTTCTTATCTTTCTTGTTTTTATTACCTGCAACGGGTTGAAATTCTCCGAAACCGGCAAGATATAAATGAGTAGGATCCAAATGGCAATTGTCTATAAGATAATGTAGTACAGTTGCAGCCCTTGCAGCAGAAAGCTCCCAATTGGTCTTATAAAGTTTTTTCGTACGCTTAATTGGATCGCTATCAGTATGCCCCTCAATCCTGATAATTTCAGTTGGGAAATCTTTTTCGAGAATACGACACACTTTAGACAGACTGCTTGTTGCTGTTTTCTTCAATTTAGTCTGTCCGGAATTAAATAAGACTGACGAAGGGAGGACAACGGAAATATGGCCTTCCTTGATCTTGACACTTACACCGGTCCCTTTCAGTCTCTCCTCCATACTGCTCTGTGCATTCTCTAATTGATTCCTCTCTTCAATTAATCTTGCGTTTTCTTCCTCGCTAATAGCATATTTAGAATCCAAGCCTTCATTTTCGCCTTGCAACTCTTCTATTCTTTGAGTCATTAACACTTTCTCTTCCCGGAGACTCGTCAGCTCCGCACATCCTACAGAAAAAATTATCAGCGACAAAAAGAAACATTTTACAAATCCTGACTTAAAACCCATAAATACCTCCATTCTCTAAAATTAAATCACAAGAGTTTATAAATCCTTATACATCTATGCCTATTTACTTCTAACCTATTTCACTTAACTTTTAAAGGAGCAAAATATTAAAAAAGATATAAGAAAAGTGTTATATAAACATCTAAATAATTGTCAATAATTCCAACAGTAACGTCTTGAAACAACAAACAAATAAATGCTGCCAGTGACAAAAACGGCCCGTAAGGAATCATCTTGCCTCTCCTTGAAATAAGCCTTGGTATACCAAACAATAATCCAAAGAAAGGGGCCAGGAAAAAAGTTGCAACGGCTAGCTTCCATCCTATAAAGCCACCTATTACACCCATAAGCTTTACATCACCGAAACCCATCGCATCTTTTCTCAATACAAGCTTACCAATAATGCCACATAGAAAAATCATGCCGCCTGCAACAAAAACCCCTATCATCGATACCTGCAAAGAATCTAACCACTGGTTCGCACTATTATCAAAATACCCTTGAGCATTATTTAAATTACGGCATCCCACACATAAAAGGCCCGCTATTGGGGCCAAAATCAACCCGGTATACGTAATTTCATTAGGTATGATATAAAGCTTTAAATCTACGATAGAACCAACGATTAGAAGGCAGCAAAAAACCAAATAAAAGATATAAGCACAAACCAGATCACCCTTTACCAATATAACGCTATGGAATAGGGACAGAAAAACAATACCTGTAATTAGCTCTGTTATCGGATATAACGCTGATATCTTATGTTGACAATGCCTGCATTTGCCTTTGAGAAAAAGATAGCTTAAAACCGGAATATTATCATACCATACTACGCGCTTACTACAATTAACGCATTTAGAAGCTGGCCACAACAACGAGATCCCTTCGGGGATTCTATAAATACAAACATTTAAGAAACTCCCGATAACGAGTCCCAGACCGAAAACCCATAGCTGAATTAAAACTTCCTGTAATCTTAAGTATTCCACGTTCTGGATTGTAAGTGTTATGTTAATAAACTGTTATTTCATTTTCAAGTAGAAATATCTTTTAGCTCAAGCTCTATTTCTTCTTTATATGTCATATTATTGCTGTACATGCCATTTGCCTCTTTCCGGTATGGCGGTCTGAGTACATAGGCAATTGAACATTTTCCATCGTTTTGTTTAAGAGCATCTATTTTATCACCCATACCAAACCCAACGGTTTTGAATGAAATATCCCCCTGCCGTACATAAAAACCCAGATGTTTACCATTAACTCCAAAACGGCGTACTTGACCAACAGCCCTTACATTTTTGGTAGCAAAGACAGGAACTGGATTACCTTCTCCATGAGGAAACAGACATTTCATCTCTTTAAAAAAAACGCTGGAAATTGATGACAGCTTGACTTCAAGGTCTATATTCAGAGCTGGAGTAAAATCCTCCCCATCCATTAGTTCTATTGAGACGGTATTAAAAACCTCCTTAAACTCAGAAATATCCTTTCTTAATATACTCAGTCCGGCAGCTTGTGCATGCCCCCCAAAAGAGATCAGTATCTTTCTGTCTGTAAAATATTCCTCGCATTTTGTCAGAGCATTATACAAATTGAAACCTGGTACTGACCGCGCGGAGCCACTCCCTACCTCACCATCAGTCGCAATTATAATGACCGGTCTGTAAAATTCCGATGCAAGCCTCGATGCTACAATACCAACAACCCCCTGATGCCAGCTATCATCAGATATTATAATTGCCATCTCAGAATCGATATCCACCTCGTCTAAAATCTTCTTCCTTGCCGATTTCAATATATCGCTCTGTATTTTTTGCCTTCTCTTGTTTTCACTCTCCAGATATTCGGATATCTCATTCGATTTATCCTCACACTTTGAAGTCAGCAACTCTACACCCTTTTTCGCATCCCCCACTCTGCCGGCAGCATTGATTCTTGGACCTAAATTAAATCCCACATGAGACGAAAGAATTACTTTGTCTTTAAGCCCTGCAATTTCTTTCAATGCATTAATTCCATGATTTTTAGAATTCTTCAGGGAACTAAGTCCGTATTTTGCCAATATCCTGTTTTCCCGTTTTAAAGGAACCACATCAGCAATTGTACCTAAAGCAGTTAACCCTATCGCATCCATAAGAAAATCTTTGAACTCGCCTGCAACCTTTCTATTCGGTGGTCTTCCTGCCGGATCAGCCTCTTTCTGCCCAGTCAAGCCATCCTGACGGGCAGAAGCAATTTGCCCCAACGCCCACGCAAGCATAAAAGCAACTCCAACACCGGCAAGTTCCCTGAAAGGATAATTTGAGGTTGACAGTTTAGGGTTAATCACCCCAAAAGCATCTTCACAGCCACAAGTCATCGAGTTCGATGACATAGTCTCTTCACCTCCCTCTAATGCACTATCCCCGGGTTCATGATGATCAGTTATTATGAGGTCAATACCTTTTCCTCTGGCATATTTAGCTTCCTCAAAAGAGTTAACACCGCAATCAACCGTTATAATAACCTTTGTACCACCTTCACTCAGCTTCTCTATAGCTCCAACGTTTAAACCATAACCCTCCTCCAGACGATTCGGTATGTAATAATCGATTGTCGATTTCTGATTCCAATACAATCTGGAAAGAGTCTCAAGGCACTGTACCATCAATGAGGTAGAGGAGATACCATCAACGTCATAATCACCGTAAACCGTAATTTTCTCGCCATTGCTTAATGCGTCAATAATTCTCTCACCAGATTTTTCGATATCAGGCAGCAACATCGGATCGCTAAGCATGGACAGCGTTGAATCTAAAAACGTTTTAGCGGAGTTCACATCTGTGAGTCCTCTATTAATCAACAGCTGTGATAATAACGGAGAAATACGAAGTGCATCAGAAATCTCTGTTTGAAGATCTACATTTATAGGAGGGATTACCCATTTCTTTTGGGATAATTCTTGGATGGTCATTCAATTTATGTATGAAACAACATGTCCTGTATCTTTTCAATTAGTACTTGATTAGAATAATTTACACTCAGACGAGGATTGACAATATAAAATGGCACATCGAATCCAAAAGTAACCATTTTCTCTTTGCAAGCCTCAATCTCTTTAGTTGTATGTTCTTCGTGCAGGTTAATAACTATAAAGTCTATTTTATTAAGCAATAGCTTAGCAGATCTCTTTATCTTATCTACCAGAGGAGATACAACTAAAATAGCCACATCCGCACTTTTAACACGAAGAAAACTATTGCCTTCTATTACAAGATTATACTCTTTGCCAAAACAGTCCAGCGCGGCCTCAATACCAGCCGCTTCAACACTTGAATCAGACTGCAACCAGACAACTTTACTTGCTCCTGCTCTTGATAATTGATCAGTATCCTTTCCTTCCTCCCTTAGAATAGTATCATCCGTTATAACCTCAAAAGGCTCATATCCGGCATCACACGCATCACAATCCGTGTGTCTTGGGCAGGAACCTTCATGCCTTATGGTAATTTTCAGAGCGCTCCATAAGCTTTCAGAAGGGAGTAAGTCGGGTGAGTGCTCTACTGGTGCCTCATAAGAAGTACTGCCTGCATGCTGTAGTACACGTCCATGCTGGACAATTTTTTCATGCTTTTTATTATGTAATTGTGTACGTCCAGACAAACTACTTAATAGAAACGACGCTACAGTAGTCTTTCCGACTCCACTTGACGTACCTGCAACCACAATTTTCTTCATTTTATTAGGGCTTCATATTCGTTCATGAAATACCTGATTGTAGACAACACGGGATTTGGAGCCGTTTGTCCAAGCCCGCATAAAGATGCAGACTGTGTAACATTTGCCATCTCTTTTAAATCTTCTATATCGCTTCGGCAACCTTCTCCCTTGGTTATCCTTGTCAATATATCCAGCATCTTTCTTGTACCAACTCGACAAGGTACACATTTACCGCAAGACTCTTCCTGAACGAACTCCATAAAGTATCTTGAAATATCAACCATAGAGGTCTCATTGTCCATAACAATCAAACCACCAGACCCCATGATAGCACCAACGGCCTTTACAGATTCATAATCTATTGGCAAATCCAGGTGTTCTTCAGGCACACAACCTCCAGAAGGGCCTCCCATCTGCGCCGCCTTAAACCCATTACGACCTGGCACACCACCTCCTATATCAAAAATAATCTCTCTCAAGGTTGTTCCCATTGGAACTTCCACCAAGCCTGTGTTTTTCACCTTGCCTGCCAGTGCAAATATTTTTGTTCCAGAGCCGTTCTTTGTACCAAGCTGCTTATACCAATCGGCACCTTCTGCAATTATCACCGGTATATTAGCTAATGTCTCTACATTATTAATGTTAGTCGGTTTACCCCACAATCCTGAATTTGCAGGGAATGGAGGACGAGGTCGAGGCATTCCTCTCTTACCTTCAATAGAAGCAATGAGAGCCGTCTCTTCACCACAGACAAAAGCACCTGCACCCATCTTTATCTCCAGATCAAAATTGAAACCGGAGCCGAGAATATTATTACCCAGCAAATTCAGTTTTTTGGCCTGTGCAATTGCATTTCTGAGATGATTGACTGCGATTGGATACTCAGCCCGTACATAAACAAAGCCTTTTTCAGCACCAATTGCACGCGCACCGATCAGCATTCCCTCAATTACCGCATGAGGATCGCCTTCCAGGATAGCTCTATCCATAAACGCCCCGGGATCACCCTCATCAGCATTACATATCAGGTATTTAATATCGCCTTTCGCCTTTCTACAAAAACCCCACTTAAGCCCTGTTGGAAAACCAGCGCCACCACGGCCTCTTATTCCTGAGTGGGTAATCTCGCTGATAATCCGTTCCGGATCAAATTCAAAAAGAGCTTTTGCGAACGCATCATATCCTTTTCTTTCTATATATTGTTCAATACTATTCGGATCAATTATCCCGCAATTTCTCAGAACAATTTTATTCTGTCTACTGTAAAACGGTATGTCATCCATATAAGGTATTTTTTTACCGGCCTCTGCATAACAGAGTTTTTTGATAACCTCACCTTTCATAATTGTGCTGGAAATAATATCCGGCACAATATCTACGGTAACCCTGCCGTAAAAAATACTAGGAGCATCAGGAGCGTCTATCGTCATAACCGGCGCCCTTGCACAAAGCCCCTGGCATCCGGTCTCTACAACCTCAATCTTGTCCTGTAATTTCTGTTTCTTAACCTGCTTACTGAACTCTTCATAAACTTCCTGAGCGCCCAGAGCCCGACATCCGGTCATGCAGATAGAAACTTTAACCTTATCCTGTTTAACCTTTTTATTACCTGACTTTCTCATGGTAATAAGGTCATCATATGATTTTAATCTTTTTAGCATCTTCTATTCCTAAGTATTAGTTTGAATATTCTTTCACAACATCCGTTACCGATTCTGTCGTCAACTTTCCAAAATATCTATCATCTACCATCATTACCGGTGCAAGAAAGCACGTTCCAATACAGGCAACTGTTTCTAAAGTAAACTTAAAATCTGCGGTAGTCTCCCCTTCAGACACGTTTAGATGTTCTTTCACTTTCTCTTTGACTTCATCCACACCTCTTACATGGCAGGCAGTACCGTTACAAATCTTTATCGCATGCTTACCACGTGGTGTAAGAGTAAATTGTGAATAAAACGTGACAACTCCAAAGATCCTTGTTAATGGTACATCCGTTAACTTTGAAATCTCCTTCATTACCGATTTCGGTAAGTATCCATACACATCCTGCGTCTCCTGCAAGATGGCTATCAAGTTAGATTCATAGTCACGGCTATATTTCGGAACAATCTTTGCCACTGGCTTTAAATCTATAGTTTTATCTTTCACAACTTCTCCTTAATATCACGAACTAAATGTCCTGTTGATATAATTTACGGCATTTCGAAATATGGCGATCCCGTCACCTTCTGCTTTTAACCCTTCTCTAGTCCATCTTGGATGCTGAGTCGGGTCAATATGACGTTCAGGATGCGGCATCATACCAAGAACCCTGCCCGTCGAATCGCATACCCCTGCAATACTCCCCGAAGAACCGTTTGGATTCCACGGGTAATCTGCCATACTACCATCTTTATCGACATATTTAAATACTATTTGCCCTGATTTATCAAGTTTCTCTATATCCTCCGAATCCTCTGCAACAAATTTCCCTTCAGCATGAGCTATCGGGACATACATAAAACTATCATTATCAACAAAAACAGACTTATTCGAAGCTGATTTCAAGTAAACCCATCTATCTTCAAATTTATTTGAATCATTGTAAGTTAAAGTAAATCGCTGTTTATTACCGGACGAAGATGTCTGAGTCCCCTTCACTTCCGGCAACAGTCCCATCTTCATTAAAACCTGAAAGCCATTACAGATACCGATTATCAGTTTACCATCGTCAATGAACCTCGTGAGCTCATCCAGTATCTGCTGTCTGAGCTGATTTGCCAAAACCTTTCCTGCAGCAATGTCATCCCCATAGGTAAATCCTCCGGGTAAGACAAAGATATGATATGGACTCAACAGGCCTTTTTCCCTGACCAATTGATTGACATGCATCAAATCCACATCAGCACCCGCTTTTTCAAGTGCATACTGTGTTTCGTAAGCGCAATTAGTTCCGGCCGTACGAAGTATTACTGCCTTAGGTTTATTATTTTTTTCTACTGCCATTGTTATAATTTCGTATTACAAAGTAAGAGTAGCCTGCCACGCCTCTTTAAGATCAGCGATTTTCTCCGAGATCACCTTCTCGCCGCTCATGGACAAGACAGTGAACATATCGTTTTCTACCACTTTTCCTATACGACCATAAGAAGTGCCTTCAATTGTCGCCTCAAACTCTCTCTGTTTCTGCTGTTCAACCTCTACAACAAACCGCGTGTTGGATTCCGCAAATAGAACAACATCGTCCCTGACAATTCCTTCTTCAACTGGCACTTGTGACAAATCAAGTTCCATTCCGTATCCGCCAGCAAAACTCATTTCAGCTGCCGTAACGGCAATGCCACCTTCAGAACAGTCATGACATGATCTGACCAAGCCTTTTCCTGTAGCATTTGCAAGTAAATCCATCGTTCTCTTTGCAGTCTCTGTGTCTACCTTTGGAACTGAATTACCTACAAAACCGTGAGTATAATAGTAGTGTGAACCACCGAGTTCATTTTTAGTCATACCTATAATGTAGATCAGATTACCGGGTGATTTTACATCCATTGAGATCGCCTTGCTTACATCCGGCATCACACAGATAGCAGAGATCAGTAGAGTTGGTGGTATTGCAATAGTCTTATCTTCGGTCTTGAACTCATTATTCAAGCTGTCCTTGCCGGATATAAACGGAGTTCCGTAATACAATGCGATATCATAACAC
>Ga0257115_1001806_pt1 | contig 13596 bp, 10 predicted proteins | sample SI112_100mmetaG_FD_194465 | JGI IMG/M metagenome (GOLD analysis project Ga0257115, IMG submission 194465) | Marine microbial communities from Saanich Inlet, British Columbia, Canada - SI112_100m | ecosystem: Environmental > Aquatic > Marine > Inlet | place: Canada: British Columbia | collected...
AGCCTTCCAAAAAGCCATAAAGAATACAAAAGCTGGTCAAAAGGAGGGTTTGCCTTTAAAAAACCTGTTAGAAAAAATTCTGCCAACACTCGAAGAAGGTTTAGCTGTTAGATCTCTTGATCTCAGTAAAGATGAAGACAAGATTTTAAAAGGACTTCAACTTCTCACGTCCAAGCCCGTCCTTTATGTTGCTAATGTCAACGAGGATGGATTTGAAAATAACCCTCACCTAACAGCTTTGACTAAATATGCTGCAGAAGAGAGAAGCCAGGTTGTTTCTGTTTGTGCAGATATTGAGGCTGAAATTGCAGAACTTGATGAAGAAGATAAGCAAGGTTTTTTAGATGAAATGGGGCAGACTGAGTCTGGACTTGATCGCCTAATCAAAGCCGGTTATCTACTCCTTGGGCTGCATACATACTTTACTGCTGGACCTAAAGAAGTAAGGGCATGGACAATAAATATTGGAGATTCTGCGCCAGTAGCCGCAGGTAAAATACATGGGGACTTTGAAAAAGGATTTATTCGTGCTGAAACAATCTCTTACAATGATTTCATAGAAAACCAAGGCGAAAAAGGAGCTAAAGATGCTGGAAAGTTACGCTCTGAAGGAAAAGATTATGTTGTTAAAGATGGAGATGTTGTTCACTTCTTATTTAATGTTTAGCTGTCCTCACCAATGAAAAATACAAAATTACTTTTAATTCTTGATGGGTGGGGCTATTCAAGTAATTCTGAAAATAATGCAATTGCGCTTGCCAAGACGCCAAACTGGGATCTCTTTTTAAAAAAATATCCTAATACGCTTATTGGAACCTCTGGAGAAAGTGTTGGCCTCCCTAGTGGCCAAATGGGAAACTCTGAAGTGGGGCATCTAACAATTGGATCAGGAAGAATTATTGAACAAGACTTTACTAGAATTGACAATGCCATCGACTCTGGTGAATTTTTTAAGAATAAAGCTCTTTGTAACGCTCTAGAATTAGCATCTCAAAACAATAAAGCTGTCCATATTCTTGGCCTATTATCAGATGGCGGCGTGCACTCGCATCAAGATCATATATTTGCAGCACTTGAACTGGCCAAACAAAAAAATTGTAATCATGTTTATTTTCATGTCTTTACTGATGGTCGTGATACTCCGCCAAATAGTGCATCAAAATATATCGAACAACTGGAATCTAAGATTTCAGAAACAAATGTTGGAAGAATCGTCTCCGTTGTTGGGAGGTTTTATGCAATGGACAGAGATAACCGGTGGGATAGGGTTTCTCAGGCTTATGATTTAATTACTGGGGAGAGGGCCGAGCGCTCTTCACAGAGTGCTATTGAGGCTGTTAAAGAGGCATACAGCTTAGGTGAAAATGATGAGTTTATTGCTCCAACTTCAATTGGTGAGCTCGTTAAAATTAATCAAGATGATCTTGTAATTTTTATGAATTACCGAGCCGACAGGGCCAGAGAAATAACTCTTGCTCTTACCTCTAATAAATTTGATCAGTTTAGTCGAAATCGTTTTGTGGAGTGTAATTTTATATGTCTAACAGAGTATAAAAAAGATCTTAAACTTGAGTGTGCTTATCCACCAGTTTCAGTTAAAAATACACTTGGTGATTGTGTCTCAGATAGAGGCTTCAATCAACTAAGGATTGCTGAAACTGAAAAATACGCTCATGTAACTTTTTTCTTTAATGGTGGCGAAGAAGAAACCCTGCCTGGAGAGGACAGAAGGCTCATTCAATCGCCCAATGTCAAGACATATGACCTTCAGCCAGAAATGAGCGCGTATGAGCTTACTGATAATCTAATTTCTGCACTCAACTCGAACAAATACAAGCTAATTGTTTGTAACTTTGCTAATACCGATATGGTGGGTCATACTGGCAATCTAGCAGCCGCTATTAAAGCCGTAGAAGCGGTAGACAGTTGTCTTGGCAGGGTTCACCAAGTCGCCTTACAAAATAAGGCTGAAATTTTGATCACTGCTGACCATGGTAACGCAGAACAGATGATAGATTCTAATACTCAAAAAAGCCATACTGCGCACACCACAAATCCAGTTCCATTAATTTATATAGGCAAAAAGAAAGTCTCACTACTGGACCCACATCTTGGTACACTTGCAGACCTTGCACCAACACTTTTAGCGCTCATGGATATCGAACAGCCGGCTGAGATGTCTGGTCAAAACCTTTTAACAGAGAAACGGAGATAGACATGAAACAAGAAAATTATATTGCGCCCTCAATTCTCTCTGCTGATTTTGCAAAACTCGGCGAGGAGGTAGACAGCGTTTTGATTGCAGGGGCTGATATAGTGCATTTTGACGTAATGGACAATCATTATGTACCAAACCTAACAATTGGCCCGTTAGTTTGTGAAGCACTAAGAAATCATGGCGTTACTGCTCCAATTGACGTTCACCTTATGGTCAAACCTGTCGATAGAATTATTCCTGACTTTGCCAGTGCAGGTGCTTCCTATATCACTTTTCATCCTGAAGCTTCAGAGCATATTGATCGTACAATTAGCCTTATTAAAGAATGCGGTTGTAAGGCTGGACTAGTTTTTAATCCAGCAACCCCTCTCCAATATTTAGAGCATGTGATTGACCAGCTCGATATGGTGCTACTAATGTCCGTTAACCCAGGCTTTGGAGGACAGTCTTTTATCCCTCATACTCTTGAAAAATTAAAGACTGTAAGAAAGCTAATTGACTCAAAAAACCTTAAGACAAGACTTGAAATTGATGGCGGCGTAAAGATTGATAACATTAAAGAAATAGCTTCTGCTGGGGCCGATACATTTGTTGCAGGCTCTGCTATATTTAATACTGAAGACTATAAAGCGACAATTGATAAAATGCGTTCAGAGCTAGCTTTAGCGAAATAGTTTTTTTATAGGCCTAGGGGTCTCAATTTTCAAAAGAGCAATAGCGTAATTTCAAAACAACTATTCAATTAGTTGTGAGAAAATATTGATTTGTTTTCTATAATTATAGCTTATGGGCAAGTCATCCTTTTTTGGACCTGAAACAATCTCGCTTCATACTGGGTATCAACCAGATCCTTCGTATGGTAGTCGAGCAGTCCCTGTTTATCAAACAACATCTTATGTCTTCGAAACTGTTGATGATGCAGCTGCTCTTTTTAATATCGAAAAAGGTGGTCACATATATAGCCGCATAACTAATCCAACAGTTGCCGTTTTAGAGCAAAGAATTGCTGCACTTGAAGGAGGCGTTGGAGCAATTTGTACAGCTTCTGGAATGAGCGCCCTATTTGTAACATTTATAAGTCTGTGTTCAGCTGGCGATCATATTGTAAGCGCCTCTCAAATTTATGGATCAACTGCAACCCTTCTTAAACATACACTTAAACGGTTCAACATTGATTGCACTTTTGTCTCTATTAATGATCAAAAAGCTCTTAAAGCTGCCATTCAAGAAAATACAAAACTTGTCTTTTGCGAATCCATTGGTAACCCTGGACTTGAGGTGTCAAACCTTCCCAAAATCTCAAAAATATCTCATCAACATGGCTTGCCGCTGGTTGTTGATGCAACTTTTGCAACCCCTGCCCTTTGCAAACCCTTTGATCACGGTGTTGATGTTGTAGTGCACTCTGTGACCAAGTGGATGGGTGGCCATGGTGTCGCTGTTGGAGGAGTCATAGTTGATGGTGGAGCTTTTGACTGGGGCTCTTCTAAGAAGCATCCAGCACTAACTACTCCATACGAGCCATTTCATGGAATAAACTTCTGGGAGGAGTTTGGTCCGTCAGCGCTATCAATGAAAATTAGAGCTGAGTCAATGCGTGACTTTGGGCCAGCGATGAGTCCTCATAGTGCATTCTTGCTTCTCCAAGGTATTGAAACCCTTAGTCTAAGAATGAATCAACATGTCAAAAATGCGCTGAAACTTGCAAAATGGCTTCTTGAGCAGTCCGCCGTCATGTGGGTTAATCATCCAGATCTGCCCGAAAATCCTACCTATGAAATTGCAAAAGAGCTATTTCCTAATGGCGCTGGTTCAATGCTATGCTTTGGGGTTAAGGGAGGAAGAGAGGGTGGAGCAGCTTTCATTGATGCCCTTAAATTATCCTCAAATTTGGCAAATGTCGGTGACTCAAGAACCTTAGTTTTACACCCAGCAAGCACAACTCACTCCCGCCTTGATGATGAGTCAATGAAGGCCTCAGGCACTAGCCCTGATTTAATTCGAGTTTCTGTTGGAATCGAGTCTATTACAGACATTATTAATGATTTTAAAATCGGCCTTAAGGCAGTAGACAAGGCAACCCCACAATGAACATTGCTGTTGATGGAGTAAATATATTTGCGGCTACTGGGGGATGTGCTTTTGATCCGAAAAAACCGACCGTGGTTTTTGTACATGGAAGTGGATTAGACCATAGGTCTTGGGCGCTTCAGTCAAGATGGTTCGCATTTCATGGCTATTCAGTATTTGCACCTGACTTTCCAGGCCACAGCTTGTCAGAGGGAGAGCCTCTAAAGTCAATCGAAAATATGGGCAAATGGCTCGTGAAAGCTATAAAACATTCTGGTGCAGAATCTGTTCATCTTGTAGGGCACTCTCAGGGCTTTCTTGTTGCGTTAGAAGCTGCAACATTACTAGGTGAAAAGTTAAAATCCCTAACAGCAGTTGCTAGCGCCTCTGCAATTCCTGTAAACGAGTCTCTGATTGAAACCGCCAAAAAAAATACTGAAGAAGCTGCTGAGATGCTTTTGAAATGGGGCTTTGGATCTCTATCTCATTCAGGTAGTAGTGCCGTTCCTGGAATGCAGCCCATAGGGATTGGACGACAAATCATGTCAAAAAATCCATTAGCTGAAGACCTTTTAGCTTGCAACAACTACAAGAATGGAGTGAACTGTGCCAAAGTTATAACAGCGCCCTCAAATGTAATTCTGGCAACTGAAGACAAAAACACTCCTTACAAATTCGGGCTAGAACTTGCAGAACAGCTTGGTGCAGAAACTTCAACCATTTCTGGTGCCGGACATATGCTCCCGATAGAGTCTCCAAAAAGCACTTTAGATGCTATTAAGACATTCATTATAAAAATAAACTCATGAATAAGATTAATAAAGTTGGCGTCATTGGCGCCGGAACAATGGGCGCTGGTATTGCTGGCCAAGTTGCAAACGCGGGCATAGAAGTTTGGCTTCTTGATCTTCCCTCTGATAGCAAAAATGTTAATAGCTTAGCTGAAAGAGGACTTGAAAGACTCAAAGATCCTGATATGCCAGGGATTATGAGCAGAGAAGCTGAGCAACTTATAAATCTTGGAAACACCAGAGATCATTTTAATGAACTAATAGATTGTGACTGGATTGCTGAAGCTGTTGTAGAAAGGCTTGATATAAAACAGGCGCTCTACAAAAAGCTTAATGAAAACTGTAAAGACTCTACCATAATTACCTCTAATACCTCTACAATTCCGATTAGCCTTTTAACTGAAGGCATGCCAAAAAACTTTTGTGAGCGTTTTGCAATCACTCATTTTTTTAACCCAGTTCGCTTTATGAGGCTGTTAGAATTAGTTAAGGGTGAGCAAACCAGACAAGATGTGATGCACACCCTTGATGTGTTTTGTGAATCGATGCTTGGAAAAGGAGTTGTTCCTTGTTCAGATACGCCTGGCTTTCTAGCAAATCGAGTAGGTGTTTTTGCAATTCAGTGTGCACTTCATAAGGCATTCAAATACAATCTTTCTCCAATAGAAGCAGATGCTTTTTTTGGACGGCCTCTCGGCCTCCCAAAAACTGGAGTATTTGGACTTTATGACCTAATTGGTATCGATCTTATGGCGGATGTTGCAAAAAGTCTCGAAAATATCTTGCCTGACAATGATGCTTTTCACAAATATGCATCACCAATCGAGTTTGTCTCTAATATGATTGCCAAAGGTCAAACTGGAAACAAGAATGAGCAGGGCTTTTATAAGCAGGACGGAGATGAAAAAAAGGTTATCGATCTATTAGGCGGCAACTATGTTGATCATGAGCGACTAAAAACACCTTTATTGGAAGAGGCGGAGAAAGATGGCGTAACTGCAATTATCGCCGATGAAAGCAAGTATGGTCTCTTTGTTTGGGAGGTTCTCTCTGAGACATTGTGCTATGCAGCCTCATTGATCCCAGAAGTAACAAAAGATCTAACTCAAATTGATGATGCCATGAAACTTGGCTATAACTGGGTTAAAGGGCCATTTGAGCTAATTGATGAAATAGGTGTTAATTATTTAGTCAACAGGCTTAAAACAAGTGGCAAAGATGTACCTGAGTTTCTTTCTAATAGTTCAAATAATAAGTTTTACAATAATGCTAATTCAGTATTAAGTTTTCTGTCTCCATCTGGAAAACTAAGCCCAATTGTTAGACCAAAAGGGGTTCTTAGGTTCTCTGAGGTAAGACAAACACTTGTGCCCATCAATGAAAATGAGTCTGCTAGCTGGTTTGAATATGAAGGTGCGGCTATTGTGGAGTTTCATTCGAAAGCAAATGCACTTGACAGTCAAAGCTTAGATATTATTTCTGATGCCATTACTTCTTCAGAAAAAAAAGGACTTAGGGGCTTAATAGTGCACAATGACTTTCAACACTTTTCCTGTGGTGTTAGTCTTTGGAGCGTTAGAAACTGCTTTGAAAAAAATGATTTCGCTGCACTAGATGCTTTTCTTGCCTATTTTCAAAATACAATGCTTCAAATGAGAGACTCTAGGCTTCCTGTTATTGCTGCCCCCGTTGGTATGTCTATTGGAGGTGGTTTTGAAGTTGTATTACACGCAGACCACGTGGTTAGCCATGCCAACTCAGTAATGGGTCTTGTTGAGTCTTTTGTTGGAGTTGTGCCTGCCGGTGGCGGGTGTAAAGAAATGCTATATCGGTGGATAGAAAAACTTAATGATACGCAGAAAGGGGCCTGGAAATCATTTATGAATATAGGCTTAGGTGTAAAAGCGAACTCGCCTCAAGAGGCTGGTGCATTTTCTATGCGAAGGACTGATGATGTATTTCAGATGAATCGTGATCGAATTTTAAACATTGCTCTTTCGTCGCTTGATGATACAAAGAAAGCTGGCAAAAGGAGTCCACTTGCATTGTCAGGCTCTCAGCACTTCCAAGAAATGCTAGAATGGCTTGAAGTTAACAACAAAAAAGGCATACTAACATCGCATGATGTTACTGTTGGAACAGAGATTGGGCGCATCATGTCTGGTGGTGACTGTCCTGCAGGCACTGTTTTTTCTGAACAAGAAATATTAAATGCTGAACGCTCTTCTTTTATTAAGCTTGCCCAAACTCAAGAAACTCAAGCAAGAATTGTATCCATGCTAGATAATGGCATTACTCTTAGAAATTAACAGTTAAGGCTATGAATAAGAATTCTGCTAATTTTGTCCCACTAACTCCTATCTCGTTTTTACATAGAACTGCAGATGTCTATGGAGACCATCAGTCAGTTATCTATGAAAACAGATCTTATACTTGGAGAGAATCTAGAGAAAGGTGTGTTCGAATTGCCTCAAGTCTTAATGATCACGGTGTAATGCCAGGGGACACGGTTTCAGTGTTAGCGTTCAATACGCCAGAAATGTTTGAGTCTCATTTTTCAATCCCTATGGCAGGTGCAATTCTAAACACGATTAATATCAGGCTTGATGCTCCGACTATTGCCTATATTTTTGATGATAGTAATGCAAAAATGCTCTTTGTCGATAGAGAGCTTTTTAGTGTTGCATCAGAGGCACTTGCTATTGCCTCAGTTAGTCCAAAGATAGTTGTAATAAACGACTCATTTGCTAACTCACAGCCTGACGTCTCAAGTGAAGCAATAGGTTACGAGTCTCTTGTTGAAAGTGGAGACCCTCACTATAACTGGATAATGCCCGGTGATGAGTGGAGCCCACTTTCCCTAAGCTACACCTCTGGAACAACAGGAAAGCCCAAAGGCGTGGTTTATCATCACCGTGGCTCATATTTAATGAGCATGGGCACTGTGGTTGGTTGGAACCTTCCTAATCATCCTGTTTACTTATATTCTGTTCCATTATTTCACTGTAATGGCTGGGGGCATGCCTGGACAATGGCTGTTCTTGCTGGAACGATAATATGTCTCAGATCTTTTGACCCTGAAAAAGTATTCAGTTTACTCGATGAATATCGAGTTACTCATTTTGGCGGTGCTCCGATAATGCTTAATATGCTTGCCAACGCGCCTAAAGAAATAAAAAAATCATTTGAAAGAGAAATCAAGGTGATGACAGCTGGTGCTCCGCCCCCCGCAAAAGTTTTAGAAAGCATGATGTCGTTAGGATTTAACGTCATGCATGTCTATGGGCTGACAGAAACATATGGGCATATTCTTCAAGCCACACCTCAGGCATCATGGCTAAATGAAAGTCCAGCAGAGCTTGCTAAGCTCAGTTCCAGACAGGGAGTTAGGTTTCCAATGACTGAGGATGTTAGCGTGATCGATCAAGAGACTGGGGAACGCGTTCCTCATGATGGCAAAGCTATTGGAGAAATTGTTGTTCGCTGCAATACCTGCATGATGGGCTACTGGAACAATCCTAAAGCTTCAGAAGAAGCCTTTTCTAACGGCTGGTTTCATAGTGGCGACCTAGCAGTAATTCATGATGATGGATATATTCAGATTAAGGACCGATCAAAAGATATTATCATATCGGGTGGTGAAAATATTTCGTCTGTAGAAATTGAAAACATCCTTTATCGGCACCCATCTGTTGGGGAGGCTGCAGTTGTTGCAATGTCAGATGAAAAATGGGGAGAAGTGCCATGTGCTTTTGTTGAGCTTAAGCCTAATGAAAAAGCATCAGAAGCTGAACTTATTGCTTTTTGCAAAGATAATATGGCTAAATTTAAAAGGCCAAAAAAAGTTGTTTTTGGTTCGCTTCCAAAAACTGCAACTGGAAAAATTCAGAAGCACGAATTGAGGGCAACTGTTAAAAAACTAGGAAAAGAATAATGTCAAACTATACTGCTCCCGTTGAAGATATGGGCTTTGTATTAAAAGAGGTTGTAGAGATTGAAAAGCTTTGCAACGAAACTGGGATTGATAGCTCAACTGTTGAAATAATTGATACTGTATTAGATGCTGCTGGAAAGCTTGCAAAAGAAGAAATAGAGCCAATCAACAAACCTGGTGACTCAGAAGGTCTAGAAATAGACAGCTCAGGAAAAGTCACAACTGCTGCTGGCTTTAAAGAGGCCTATCAACATTTTGTTGAGGGTGGGTGGGGATCGTTGCAGTTTTCCCCAAAATATGGCGGCCAAGGCGTTCCATTTGTTGTTGCTGCAAGCGTTCAAGAGATGTGGCATTCTGCCAACATGTCGTGGGGCTTATGCCCACTTCTCACCCAAGGAGCAGTCGAAGCTATAACTCTCAATGCTAGTGAAGAGCTAAAGGGGCGCTACCTTCCAAAACTTATCTCTGGCCAGTGGAGCGGCACAATGAATCTTACTGAGGGTGATGCCGGCACTGATGTTGGCTCACTTAAAACACGCGCAACTCCCAATGGAAAGCACTACTTAATTCGTGGTCAAAAAATCTATATCACTTGGGGTGAGCATGATATGGCAGAAAATATAATACACTTAGTATTGGCTCGTCTGCCAAATGCACCAGCTGGAATTAAAGGCATTTCATTATTTTTAGTGCCAAAGATACTGGTTAATGATGATGGAACCTTAGGACAACCAAATGACTTAAAGGCATTATCAATCGAGCATAAAGTTGGTATTCATGCTTGCCCCACCTGCGTCATGAGCTATGGTGAAGAAAAAGGCGCTATTGGATATCTAGTTGGTGAGGAAAATAGAGGGATTCAATGTATGTTCACGATGATGAACAACGCCAGACTTACTGTTGGACTTCAGGGTGTATCAGTTTCCGAAAGAGCGTATCAGCAAGCTCTAAGTTTTTGTAAAGAACGAGTTCAAGGCATTGCTCCTGGCTTTAATGAAGTTGGACCCATTGTTAGACACCCAGACGTTCAAAGAATGTTAGCTAATATGAAGTCAATCACTCAAGCCTCTCGTGTATTAACCTATTCTGCTTGTGCAGAGGTAGACTACTCTTTAAGTGACCTGCCACTTGAGGCATTAGAAAAGCACAAAAGGAGGCTTGGTCTATTGACTCCGATTGTAAAAGGCTGGTGTACTGAAACTGCACAAGAAGTTGCCTCTGTTAGTCTACAATGCCATGGTGGGATGGGCTACGTTGAGGAAACTGGTATTGCTCAAATCTTCAGAGACGCTCGAATTTTGCCAATTTATGAGGGAACAAATGGCATACAAGCGATGGATCTTGTGGGTAGAAAGATTATTGGTGATGATGGACGTGGCGCCAAAGAGCTAATTGTAGAAATGCAAGAATGTGCTAACAATCCAGTAATGTTAGAGCTAGTGTCTGTCTCTCAGCTAAAGCGCTTTTCTAGCTCTATTGATGACCTTAAGAGCACTATTTCAATTGTTCTGCATTATTCAGATAATAAAGAGCTTATTGGAAAAATTGCTTTTGATACACTCATGATGGCGGGCACCATTTTGGCGTCTTGGCAGATGTTATTAAGCCTTGAGAAGGCATCAAATGCATTTACTAACAATGCATCTTCTGCCGAGTTCTTAAAAGAGAAGGCTAGCACTGTAAAGCATTTTATAGACTTTATCTTGCCTCGATATCTCTCGAACTTTACAACAATTTCTGCAAGTACCGAGTAATTAATAGTAAAGCTATTGCAATATTATTGCATTTACGTTATATTATTCTGTTTTATATCAACCAAGGCGTCCCATGTTAAAACTTAGTTTTCTTACTTTACTATTAGTATCTTCCATTATCAATGCCGAAGAAGCAAGAAGTGCTAACGCACATGTCCACGGACTAAACAATTTAGCAATGGTAATCAATCATAATCAAATTGCTATTACTTATGAAATGCCCATAGTTCAATTACTTGAAGAACATGAAGGCCATGATGATCACGAAGAACATGAAGGCCATGATGATCACGAAGAACCTGAAGGCCATGATGATCACGAAGAACATGAAGGCCATGATGAAATAATGGCATCAAATGACTCATTAGCTGAATTTCAAAATTATTTGCAATTGTTTGCTTTTCCTAAAGGCGCCAAGTGTGACTTGGTTTCATTTAAATCTGGCCTTCATAGTGTTTCAACAGAAGGCGGCCATAAAGATGTTGAATTATCGTATGAGTTTTCTTGCAATGATCCGAGCCAATTAAACAGCTTAATAATTAACGCATTTGATCGATTCAGCGAACTAGAAACTTTAAACTTTGAGGCTGTAATAAACAATAAAGCATTAACAAAAAGCCTAAAATCAGGTGACTATAAAGTAATATTTTAAACGAGGATCTGATGTTAGAAGCGCTAGGTCTGGAATACCGTTATCAACATGGTAAAAAAATTGTATTTCCAGAAATAGAGATAAAAAGGGGGCAGCGATTATTGATTAGTGGCTTTTCAGGCTGTGGAAAAACTACTCTACTCAGCTTGATTGCTGGAGCCTTAAGGCTTCAGTCTGGTTATATTAAGTTTGATAGTGCCAACTACTCCTCTATGTCTTCACTGCTCTTGGATAAACATAGGGCAGATCATATTGGCTATATTTTTCAAACGTTAAATCTTATTCCATTTTTAAGTGTTTCAGAAAATATAGCTTTGGGCATTAGGTTCTCTCAATCAAGAAAATCTAAAGTGGCCGACTTAAATCAAGAAATTAGCAGGCTAGTTTGCTCTCTAGGACTTGAGAAAGATGCTTTAAACATACCAGTGAGTCGCTTAAGTGTTGGGCAGCAACAAAGAGTTGCAGTTGCCAGGGCTCTTCTGGGCAAACCAGATTTAATTCTTGCAGATGAGCCCACATCGGCCCTTGACTCAGATACAACAAAAAAATTTCTAAACGAAGTCATGGAAACCTTTGATTCAAAAAAACAGGCGATGATTATGGTAAGTCATGACGCCTCTATTGCCCCCTTCTTTGATACTGTCATAGATTTTAATAAACAGCATGCTTAGTCTTTTGCTTAAATCAATGCGCTCAAGAATTATTCCAACATCACTTGTGACAATATCACTGATGGCATCGATGGTTCTTCTATTAAGTATAGAGCGAATTCAACAAGGTGCAGAAGAAGGCTTTAACCAAAGTATTTCAGGTGTTGATGCAATTATTGGCCCAAGGTCTAGCTCGATTGAGTTAGTTTTATATACTGTGTTTCATCTTGGCAGGCCAACAAACAATATTACAACAAAAACAGTAAATGATGTCAAGCTTAGGGGCGATATTAGTTGGCTCGTTCCAATTGCATTGGGTGATAGCCATAAAGGATTTAGAGTTGTAGCCACTGAGCCAAACTACTTTGAACATATTAAATACGCAAACGGCCAGCCTTTAGTTTTTTCAAAAGGTGTCGCTTTTGCTGAGCTCTCTGAGACCGTTCTGGGCTTTGATGTTGCTGAAAAACTTAGTTATAGAGTTGGCTCAAAAATTCAAATCACCCATGGCTCAGTAGAGTCTATTGGGAGCAAACATGATGACTTTTCATTTGTGGTTACTGGGATTCTTAACAAAACAGGAACCCCTATTGATCAAGCAATTTTTTTGGATTTAAAGGGGTATGAGCTGCTTCACCTAGGATGGAAAAGTGGGAAAAAAATCTTCAACCTTGATGATATTAACCTGTCATCTCTTCCCGAAGACGCATTAATTCCAAAAACAGTTACAGCTGCGTTCATAGGGCTTAAATCAAAACTAACCTTATTTAACTTTAGTAAAAATATTAGGGAATACCCAAAAGAGGCTATATCTGCTGTTATTCCAGGAATTGCTTTATCAGAGCTATGGTCAATTGTTGGGCTTGTTGACAAAGGATTTCAGCTTCTAAGCTGGATTATTATTGCTATTAGCCTTATTGCAATGGTTACATTAATTATTGCCAGCCTGGATAATCGCAAACAAGAAATGACAATATATAGAGCTAATGGAGCTTCTCCAAAATTTTTAGCTATGATGGTGTTATGTGAATCCCTTGTAATTGGGTTGACTGCAATTGTTGGCGCTATTATTCTTGTAACAATTGTCACTTATTTTGCAACAGTCCAACTAAACTTAGCTTTGGGCATTTCACCTTCTTTTAAATGGATTAGTATGGGTGAAATTACAGTTTTTAGCTTTATCTTATTGGCTGGAGCTCTTAGTAGCTTGATTCCAGCAGTCATGGTTTTTAGAAAAAATTTACATCAAACATTAAGCTAAATGATAAAAAAAATAATTTCTACTGCTTTGATTTTTATTTCTATAAATGCATTTGCGATAGTTGTCACAGATGAATACTTGTCCACTATAGAAGAAAACTGGTTGAGCCTCGAGCCAGAAAATGCTTATGATTTTATTCCTGAGGACTTGTCCTATGAAACTTATAGCAGTCCGGAGTTTCAAGCTAAATTGGAAGAAGCTGGAACTATGCTTAAAGACTCTTTAGAGGGAACAGATATTATCCTTGCAGGCTTCATGGTTCCAAT
>Ga0257115_1001807_pt1 | contig 13593 bp, 16 predicted proteins | sample SI112_100mmetaG_FD_194465 | JGI IMG/M metagenome (GOLD analysis project Ga0257115, IMG submission 194465) | Marine microbial communities from Saanich Inlet, British Columbia, Canada - SI112_100m | ecosystem: Environmental > Aquatic > Marine > Inlet | place: Canada: British Columbia | collected...
CACTTCATTTTTGACTTCTTTATCAGATTTAAACTTTGTATCAAGTTGAGTACTCTTAAAACTTTCTTTCAATGTTGAACTATTTTCTAAAGTATCACAAATCGTTTCCCATACTAAGAAATCAGTTTGTTTAATACTGAGACTTCTTCTCATTGTACACTTCTCTTTTCCGTTTTTATATCCTTTCCAAACTCGAGTCCTATTAGAACAAAAATAGTTGAACTGATTGAGTTTTTCTCTCCATAATCCACTCATCCCATTTTTACATTCATTACAATACAGATAGTTTCTTAATAAATACTCATGTTGAGTTCTGTTGATTTGATTCTTTCTTTCAAGAATATCTTTCATTCTCATTTGTACTTTATGAAACAAACTTTCATCAACAATTGGAGGACATTCAAAACGATAATGAAAATCAGTTATTTTCATATCTTTGTAACCAATGTAAATCGTATTCTTTAAAATATTCGTAATTGATTGAAGTGGAAATAATGAATTATTTCGTCTTGTTTTTATATTATTAGTTAACAGATAATTTTGTAAATCTTTTGTTGATTTACCATTCTCATACATCTCATAAATTTTCTTAACGTGAACTGATTCTTCTTTATTTATCTGAAGTTTCTTATCTACCAACTTGTATCCAAAATTAATATCTCCACCTTTCCAATGTCCTTTCTTCATTCCACTAATTTTTCCACGAACACTTTTATCTCTTCTCATTTCATTTTCTAAAACACTTGAATTTGATAATGTGTTATATATGAATCTGTCCATGTAATTGTCAAAGTCATATTGTCCGGTACTTGTATGAAGAGTGACTTTATTGTGAATCAATTTATATTTGATGTTGAAAGATGTAGATTCGTTTCTTGATAGTCTATCTAATGAAATGACATATAGATGTTTAACTTTTCCTTTATCAATTTCATCTAACAAACCTAACATTTGTGGACGATTGTGAAGAGTATCAAGTTTTGATGTTTGACTTTCTTCATTCCAAGTCATATGATTAAAACCAAGTTGTTTTGAGAGTCTGATTCCACTCTGTTCTTGTTCTTCTAAACTATTACCTTTTTCTTGGATTCCAGAACTCACACGACAATAAATGTGGAGTACATCTTTCATTAGTTACTCACTTGATTAAATAATCTTTTAGAAACAATACTACCATAGTTATGGAAATTCATTTGTTCACCAAATGTCATCTCACCAACATAAAATTTATTATTCATAATGTATTTAATATTCTGACAATCAAACTCTTTACCTCTGTATTTATAACCATTCATTTCTAACAACTTCTTGAGTTGTTTCATTCGTTTGATTTTAGTTAAACCACGACTCTTTAACTGATTGTATTTTTTGAATATATATTTAACAATCTTTGATTCTTCTTCATTGATAACAATCTCTCCATTATGTTTTTTATACCCATAACAGATTCTTCCATTCACTTTTTTGAAGTCTTGAAATTTCTCAATTTTACCATTTCTCAATCTTTGGACAATCGTGTCTTTTTCCATCTCACTCATACTCAAAAGTATGTTAATTAAAAACCGTCCACTAATTGAAGAAGTGTCAATCTGTTCGGATACAGACATTATTTTTACTTCGTTATCAAGTAGATACTTTAAGAAAACAACACCCTCAGTAAAGTTCCTCATCAACCTATCTAATTTGTAAACTACAACCGTATCACACTCACCTTTTTCAACAAGTTCTTTGATATGATTAAGTGAGTCTCTATTTGATGTAGTTCCACTATATATTTCTTCAATGATTTCAACTAATTCCACATCATTCAAGTCACAATATTGTTTGATTTTATTCTTCTGATTTTTCAGAGATGTATTGTCTGATTGTGAGACAGAACTCACACGACAAATCCCATAACCTTTATTCATTTTTAAACTCATATTTAACTCATTTAATTAACACCGTAATTTACATATATACTAACGACAAAGTCAAGTTCTATATTTGTTTCTTCGTATAAATGAAAAAGTGGATGAGATTGGGAATTTTAGGGTTGAGTGGAGAGAGGGTTAATTCTTAACCGAACCATCTTCGTTCCAATATTTAGAAAAAATTAACTTCCCATTCTTTTCACCTATCGTAAATCACTCAACCGTGGTGTAATGAAGGGTGAATTGAAATGTAGTATTTCCAACTCACAACGTTATATTGTTTCCATATTTTCAACTATTAAAACGATTGGTCGTTTTTTATCTTGGTTATGTTTAGAAATATAATGGACACGATAAGGAGTTTCGTTATGTCTCATATCAATCCATACACTACCCATATTTCCTATATTCCAAACGGGTTCATCACCTTCCTGGTGATTCATTCCAGTTGAACCTTGTGTAGTTTCATCATTACCTAATACTCTACTTTGAGAAACAGTCTGAAATGTATGAAGACCTAAATGACCATTTCGTATATCCTCGGGTAAATAATCATCATCTTTACTCCAAGGTTCTCCAAGGGGATTTGTAAATGAAATTCCTATTGTACGACCTTTATAGTAGAAAGGGTCAGACACACCCTTTTCCACAATACCGATTATGTTGTTCAATTCATTTGTTATTTTTTTTCTGTATTTAAGGGATGAGTAATCCTCCATATTTCGTAACTCATCTTTACTCATTATTTTCATATGACCATTTGAAAGAAAACTCATATTGGGTTTATGTTTATTTACACTTCGTTTCTTACGAGTTTTTTTAATCGGTTTCATTTTCAGTTTCTTCTTCTCCTTATGTTTATTGTTATTCTGTTTATGTTTTTTCATAGACACTTTCATCATCTTCCGTTGTTTCTCACGGAGTTTTTTCATCTGTTCTGGTGTTCTCTTTATTTTCTTTTTCTTTGATTTTTTCATTATATCAGTCCTTTAATTTTTTCTATTTCCTTTTGGTTATGTTTCCAACCAATTGACTCTTTCATTTTATCATAATCAAAGAAAGTTTCATCTACTGATTGACTTATAGGTAATGATATAATGTCCTCTTTTATTGATATTGGTAATTCGTATTCCCAAAGTAATCTCTCAACATTTGGGAACTCTCTACGAAATACACCGACATCTTCATAAGAGAATGATTTTTCACTTACTCTTTTTATCACTACATCTGATTGGTCACCTATTTTCCAATCAACTACCAATTGGAGTTCATCGTTTTTCTTTTTTTTACTAACCACATCAGGTTTTATCCAATTGTGTTGTATTATTATTTTTTTATTCATTATCTACTTTCTACTTTTTCTTTATTTTTAAATGGTTGATATTTTTGATTAAACTAAATCGTAACTCACCTTATTAACTCTCATTCCTCTTTCACTAGTGGAATACCTATGGTTACTATCTCTTCTCCAAGTTGTAATCAATATTCCTTCACGAATCAGAACCCATAGTTCATTCTCCGTGTCCCAACTTGGTAATTCATTTTCATCAAATATGTGGACACATACACTCTCAGATTCCAACAAGGAATTCAAACATAAATCCATACACTTACGGAGTAATTTTTTACCGAATTCTCTCTCAATTTCTAATTCCATAATTCTTTCTCTGAATCTTTCTAAAAAGTGGTTTGTAACCATTTTATTTCTTACTCCAATCTTTCCAAGTAAATTGGATTTCATATCCTTCTTCGTGTCTGTCCATCGTTACCTCTCCATTAAATCCAAGTTCTAATATGTAATTCCATAACATTTCTATTCTTTCTGTATCTTTTAGTTTTTTCTCTTTCATTTCGTTTTTCATTTTAGTTCATCTCCTTATTTTTCATTTTTTCTTCTTTTGAATAACTTTCAATCATCTTTCTGATACTGTATTCAATCATCGTTTCTTTATTTGTATTCTTCATTCTTTACTCTTTTTTTTTATTTATTAGAGAAGACTTCTTGTCTTCCCCTTTCACCTTATAATACACAATAATATGTACCATTATCAAAAACCTATATTAATTAATGGTTGATAAAGTGAGATAAAAAAACACTATCCATTTTATCAACCACTATCGTCATGAGTTCATCTCCTTATTTTTCATTTTTTCTTCTTTTAAATAACTTTCAATCATCTTTCTAATATTGTATCATTTATGTTTTGTAAATCTTTCCATCTATCCAATATGAACCATCCGTTTTCATTTTCTATTCCTTCTTCTTTATCGGTTTCTACTTGATTTTCTATAAACACATTTGATAGTTCCCTAATTCCATCTAAAATATTATCAAATTTCTTCAATATATCTTTTTGTACTTCTGTATTCATCCGTCTATTTTCTTTCTCCACTCTTGTAGGAGTAGTCTAATGAAATCCTCAAAGGATAATTCCCTTTGTGGGTTGTACTCGTCATATGGATTTCCTTTCTCTGTGATACACCTTATATCACCATCTAAAAAATCTTGGATGGAGATTGATACTTCATCAGTATAATCATCTCTATTGAGTGTTATTTCCATCCAAGTATCTTCTCTAAACTCTTTATTCATCAGTTCATTTCCTTCCAATCAAAATCACCATCACAATACTTCAATTTTTCCAAGAAATCCTTTACATCCATTCCAAAGACTTCATCTTCATATCCTTCTTCATCAAAGTTCCCATCATCATCGTAGTGTTTCTCGTATTCACTACCATTATCAGTATCAAATCCACCTTCATATATCATCAAGTCAAAGTATCCCCATTTAGTATTATAGTATAAATCCTCAACAGATTTCACATTCATCAGTTCTTCTTTCCACCTAATAGTAGGTTTGTCTTTATGTTCTATTTTTAGTTTCCATTCAATATTCATCAGTTCATCTCACTTTCTATCCATTTTTCCCAACATTTACCAATCTCTTTCAATCTTCCCATTCCACTCATACACATATCTTCAATCAAATCCTCACCTCTATCTCTCACATTTTCAACCGACCAATCGTGACATCTAATCAGTTCATCTAAGTTGTCATTCACTTTTTCTTGTAGTTCTTTCATTCTGACTCCACTCCTTCATTTATGATACATCCATCTTCAACCAACTCCTCGAAGACTTCTCCTAATTGTCTACATAACTCTTTCCAATTGTCATCAATCCATCCTCTTTTAGATGAATCCTTTTCAGTTTCGGTGTAGTAGTAATCATCTATCCATTCAATGAGTTTGTGATAAGTGAATAACTTCATTTTCATTTCTTCTTTTGTTTTAAGACCCATTTCGTCATTAACTACTTTATCTATGTAATTCTTCATTCGATTTCCTATTCATTTTTATTAATGAGAGAGATTCTATATCTCCCCCTTGAACCATATAATACAACAAAAAGTCTACCTTCATCAAAAGGGTAACAGCAAAATCGGTTGATATTATGTAGATTCTTTGGAGTACTTAGAAATATCAACCACTTATTTGGAGTATATATGAAAAAGAAATACGATTGGAAGAATATGAAATATATAGAATATCCATTTCTTAATCTTCTCGGTAAACAATCTCAACTAAATAAATACATTAAAGGTAGGACTGATAAGATGGATGAGATTGATAAACAGATTATGAAACTTCAAGAACAGAAAAAGGAACATAAACAAAAGATTATGTTGTGGAATCGTGATTTGAAAGAAGTGAATAAAGTTATTGAACAAACTACTAAAATTCAAAAATCAGATGATAGTATTACCCTAATGAAGGATGATAAGATAGTAAGGGGTAAGGTTCGTTTGTATGGTGTAAATAAATGGATACATATTGGTTCTCTTCATAAGAATGGTTTAGTTAATACGAATAAACTCATTGGTAAGATGACAGATAAAGAATTATGTGATGAGTTCAGATATAAGTTAGGTGTCCAAGTTGGTAAAGGTAAAATGAGATTCTTTTCTGAGTCCTATATGAACAAGATAAGAAAGAACCAACTTGAGACTAAACAACTTCGTGAAGAGTTTAGGAAGAAAGAAAGAGAAGGAAAGATAGATTACTATACTGATGGTGGTTCAGATACTAAATCAACAACCTCATCAAAGGGATATGGACACCTCAGAAAAAGAAAGTGATTGAAAGATTCTATATAGAAAAAAAGATAGATGGTAAACTCACCAACAAATACCTCAATATAAATCAAGTATCAGAATTTACAGGATTGAGTAAATCTACAATTCGTCGTGGTGTAATGAAGGGTGAATTGAAATGTAGTAAGAAAGTTGGGAGATTATTGTTTACAGAGAAAAGTGTAAGAAGGTGGATTGATGGTTAGGGTTATAAGATATTATACTTCTGTTTAATCAACATCATGACATAATCTATATCATCTGATTTGTTAATTACTATTTCGTAATACTTTCTTACAGTACCATCTTTGAAATTATGGTCACCACTTTTTGATATATTTTTGGGGTCATCAAATGTAAAGAACCCTTTTGACTTTTTACCTTTGTAGATATTTCCTCTAATTATATGAAGAAGTAATTTTGTTTTGTAAAAATGAACATAAGTAACTGTCGTATTGTTTTTTCTAATCCCAATGTAATGTTTTCTTGGTACATAGTTAATATCATCTAAGTCGTCTGTTCTGTTTTGAAGTTTACTCCAAAGTTCTAAAGTTTCTTCATTACATTTATTTAATAAGTCACTCTCATTATAGACTTTTACTTCCTTTTTTACTTTACCTATAACCCCACCATCTGACAATTCATTGATACTCGTGGATGATGATTTACTTTGGATTCTATTTAGTGTAACAATGTCATTTTCATACTGTTTGATTTCATATAGTTCAATCGGTAAATCCTTGAAGTTTATACTGTCTTTTTGATACTGACTAAAAGATGGTGAAATGAAAATAATTCTAATCTGTGACCAATCAATACCATCCTTCCGAACCCTTGTGTTCAACTTCTCTTGGTATTCTAAAATCAATTCTCCTTTGTTCTCTAATACAGTTGATAGGTAGGAGAACCCTTGGTCAATAACTGAATAATTTTTATCCTTCTTATATTCTATTATGACAAATGATTTTGACTCCATATCAAAACAAAGTGTATCTAATCTGTATTTATCAATAGTGAATTCTGATTTTACTAATTCAAGTTTGAATAAAGTTTGAAGGTTTGATTCAACAAGGTTTTGAATATCCTTCTCAAGTCTGAATGGTATTGTCTTTACTGATAATAAATTATGTTTCTCGTTAAAATAAATTTCCATTAGTCTTCCTCCGAATAATTCTCAAAAAACACTCTATTCACATACTCATTCCGTTTAGGTTCAGTCAATTTCATCACAAACTCTTCAAATAATAATCATACATCCTGTCTTTGATAAACTTATTGACACCTTCTTTCATTACTTTGTTATAGAAATTGGTATCCTTCTCAACAAGTCCAAGTAGGAAATGGTCAAACTTTTCATCAAACTTATGTCGTTTATTGGTATCCGTATTTTGACTCTTATGAACCACTTTCATTTCTTCATCACCAACCATATCTGTATAGATACGATTCAAGTTCAATTTGTCATCTTCAGTTATATCTCCACCATGGTTTTCATTTAAGATTTCAATGATATGGGATAAATAATCAGTAGGTTCTTCTTCACTTACACTTGTTCCACCACCATCAATCGGATTTAAAATCCCATCTTCTGGAGTCAAATATATTTGGATATTCTTATTCATTTCTTCTAATCTAAATGAATCTAAATCCACAGAAGATACTATATCTGTTAATCTGTCAATGGGTCGTTTTGGGAGTTTCTTATTTAAGAATCGTAGGAAGATAAATAATTTTTCTAAATCAATATCTTTAAAGGTCACAATCTGTGTAATGTATCCATACAAACGGATATAACTTTGGATATGAGAACGGAATTCTTCTCGTTCTTCTTCTTCCAATTCAGACCAGTCATTTACGGTAAAGTCTAACACACCTTGAAGTTGTTCCAATGGGATTTCATCTTTGTAAAATATATCCACAAATTTCACAACCAAATCATCGGTGAAAAGTTTAAACTTTTTAATTTCTTGTTCAATTTGATATAATCGGTTAGGGTCGGTTTTTTCTGAAAGAATTGTTCCTTCATAGTAATCTTGGAATGATTCTTGAATCATATCGGGTTCATTTACGAAATCCAACACAAAGGTATCATTCTTACCCCTCATTGTTCTGTTTAACCTTGATAATGTTTGGACACATTGTAACCCACTCAATCGTTTATCGACATACATGGTATGTAGGAGTGGTTCGTCGAATCCTGTTTGAAATTTATTATTCACAATTAAGATTCTGTATTCGAGGTCTTTGAAATTTACTTCTATCTGGTTAGACGGAAATTTATTCAAGGATGATTCTGTATAATCTATTCCACTATCTTCGTCGTGAACCGTTCCACTAAATCCGACCAAACATTTATAGGGTAACTTCAATTCTTTCATCTGTTTATCAAATTCAAGTTTGAATTTTACACAATGAAGTCTTGAACGAGTGACCACCATTCCTCGTCCTTTACCCCCAATTTTCTTGGAAGTATGACTCATAAAATGTTCTAACATGATTTTGGTTTTTTCCGTGATGGTGTGGGGTTGAATATCTACCCAATTCACCAACATTTTCTTCACACGACTTTCAGGAAGTTCCTTATCTTCATCCACCGTCTTATTTAATTTGAAATACCGTTTATAGGTGGTGTAATTATTTAATACATCAAGAGTAAATCCTTCTCCGATACTTTGTCTCATTGAGTATAAATCATACGGAACAAATTTATCATTTTCATTCTTTCGTCCAAAGATTTCCAATGTTTTATTCTTGGGTGTTCCACTAAATCCGAAGTATGAAATATGATTCTGTTTCCCACGATTCTTGATTTCATCTAAAATTTGTTTATCCACATCGGTTAAATCTTCTTCATCTCCTTCACTAAAATTCTCCAACACAGATTTAGATAATGACTTCTTCAAATGTCGTGAAGTTTCTCCACTTTGAGATGAATGAACTTCATCAATAATGACACCAAATGTTTTACTATTGAGTTCGGAAATGGACTTTGAAATCACTGGGAATTTCTGAACGGTGGTTACAATAATTGATTTCCCTTGTTCAAGATATTTTTTTAATTGTTGAGAATCCACATCAACAGGACACACAACACCTTTGGTTTGTTCTAATTGTTTTAGAGTGTTCCTTAACATCTTGTCAATCACTTTTCTATCTGAAACAACAATGACAGAATCAAACATTCGTTTTGTGTCTGTTTTATTTTTATATAATGATGAAAGAAGATGGGATAACCAAGAGATTGAGAGAGACTTTCCACTTCCCGTAGTATGTTGAATCAGATAGTTATTTCCCACACCTTCTTCAATGATGGATTTCTTCATTCGTCGAATCACATTCAATTGATGGTATCGTGGAAAAATCAATACTTCCTTTTTCTTATCCACTACTTTTTGTTTTTTGGTATCATATTCTTTTTCTATTTCTTCTCTGATATGAACAAAGTTCTCAATCAAATCTAACAGACTATTGGGTTGGAGTGTTTCTTCCCATAGATAGTGAGTTTGAAATCCATTTGGATTTACAGGATTCTCAATTCCTTTGTTGAATGGTAGAAAGTAGGTCTTGTCTTTTTTCAATTGGGTGGACATATATACTTTTTCATTCCCAATAGAGAAATACACCAAATTTCGTTTAAATCTGAATAAAGGTTCTTTTGGGTCTCTATCTTGTTTCCATTGTTTAATTCCATCAAGGTGTGTTTGACCTGTTAGACTATTTTTTAGTTCTAACATCACGATTGGGATACCATTAATGAAGATTCCAATATCAATAGAATTTTCATTCTGTTTGGAATATTTTAACTGTCGGATAAGGATGAATTGATTTTGTTTGAATAGTTCCTGATGTTCGACATTCAATCCACTCTTTGGTTCAAAATAAACAAGATGGAAATGACATCCCCTATCTTTGACACCATTTCGTAGAACATCAATAACACCACGACTTTCTATCTCGGACGAAACTCTTTTCAATAATTTGGTATCGGTTTCAATTCCGTATTGTTGTTCTAATTTCTGATAAGTCTTTTCTTGAGTGGATTTAATGAAATCCAATAGTTTAGTTGAAATCAGACAAAGTGATTTTTCATATAATGTAGAGTCAATAGAGTCATAACCACTTTGAATTAGAGATTTCTCTATGTGTTCTTCAAATTTCTTTTCTGTGGGATGTTGGGGTGTCATATTAATACATAATCACTTTCATTTTATTATATTTGAATTCATTTATAGATTTTTTCTTTTTCCATAACATAATTAATCATTTCCTCTCTATCGAGTGAAACTGTTTTAGGTCCTGTTCTCTTATAAAAATGTTTTTTATTTTCGTATTTAACAAAAATATTTTCCCTCGTGGGTTCAACATAAACATTACAAACTGTTTTATTCTCAATTTTATGTAATGTTACTTCAACAACCCCAGGTAGATTCATAACATCAGGACTAGTCCTCTTACTAATTTGTTGAAACAAACTCAACAAAAAATCATCATTGTTTTTAAACTTATCAACTTCAATTCCAACGATGTTGTTTTTGTCATCAACACCTATTAATAAGTTCCCACCACTAGAATTACAAAAACCTCCTATTGTTTTTACAACTGAATTAATTAATGTATCCTGAGGAACTTTACCTCCATGGTCTAAATCAGTTCTAAGTGTAGATTTAAATTCTAAGTGTTGACTTTCATATTGTTTTGATAATTTAATTGTTGGATCTTCATAATATTCATCAATTAGGTTTTTTATAAAACCTATTTGTCTTTTTACTAGATTATTTTTATCAATACTATTAAATAGATTGTCTTTATTAATTAGAAAAACATTTTCCTCTTCATATTTCTTTTCTAATTCTGTTTTAGAAAGTTGAAAAATTCCGATTTCTAAGAATTGTTTTAAACTTAAAAATGGTATAATTCCTGTTGAAACATTTTTACAGTCATTCTCAAATTGATTATAAAATTCTTCAATTTTAAAATATGTAGATAAGTAGTCATTTTCTTTCGTTCTTAAAATAATTTGATTTCCAGAAGACAATGAAGGATGATCCGTTTCTTTAAATTGGTATATCTTTTTGTTATCCCATAAAGTAGTAATAATTATATCACCAGGTTTTAATATTGATTTCTCATACTTATTTATTTCTTCACCTGAAAAATCTAAATATTTATCTCCATCTTTTAGAATTAATTCTCCATTCTTAATATTTTTCCCTGTCAAATAAAGGATTTCACCTTCATCTTTTAATTTTTCAGATGGGATAGATGAACCTCTAAAAATACCTTCGAAATATTTAAATTTTTTCGTCAAGTAATGAGAGTTTTCTTTTGAATTGTATCCTGTTTGAAAATATTTATTGAATTCAATCTTATAACCAATTTCATCTTTACTCCTATTTAGTATAGAATGTGAAAGATGAGGTTTTATTGAATTATTATAGAATGTGTCTATATCTTGACCAAGAGGTATTTCTTCAAGTATCTTCTTTTCTTTGTCATATAATATGTTTCCCTTTTCATCAGTAACTATTCCATTATCTTCATCCAACAAAGGTTGTTCAATTGTAACCTTAGTATAACCAAATGAATCATTTGATAAGATTTTACTATGATTACTTTCTTCGAAATTTGAGTAAAGATTTAGAATAGACAGTCCATTTTTTTCAGTTATCTGATTTCGATATCTATCTTTTTTGAAGAAAGATGACCCTTCAATTAGTTGAACTTTATTTTTTCGATTCTCACTTTTCTTATTTGTTAAGATCATCATAAATGGTTGTACTGATGTGTTAAAAAGTGTGTTTTCTGGTAAAGAAACAATACACTCTAACAAATCATTTTGAATTATCCATTTTCTAATTTGAGAATAACCACTTCCATGTCCCCCTTTAAATAACGGTAATCCATTCAATAATATTCCAATACGACTTCCATCTGGATTCATTTTAGAGATCATACTTTGGAGGAACAATAATGATCCATCAGACACTGGAGGAATACCAACACTAAATCGACCTACAGGGTCTTTACTTTCATTTAAAACAAAATCTTTCTCTGACTGAAATGATAATCCAAATGGAGGATGAGTAATCATATAATCAAATTTTACATTTGGAAAATGGTCTTGAGAAATTGAAGAACCCAAATAAAGATTCTTAGGATCTTGACCTGTTATTATCAGACTTAACTTAAAGAATGAGTGTGTCAGTTGATTTATTTCTTGACCAAATAAATCAACCTCAATTTTATCATTTACATTTTGATTAATATAATTTTTACCTATCCTTAAGAAACCTCCACTACCAAAACAAGGATCAAAAATATTAGTTTTAATCCTATTTTGAAGATTATCCTTTTCATTTGAAAAAATAAATGAGACTAATAATTCAACAATATCTCTTGGAGTATAATGTTGACTATTACCTCTACCTCCTGTTGATGATGATGAAAAGAATAATAACCCTTCAAAAATAAATTCCATATGATTATCAGATATTTTTTCTGGAGATAAATCACATTGTAAAAATATATCGACTAATGGAATTAGTAGATTACTTTTAGATAGTTTTTCTATGTTTCTTTCTAATTCAAATTCATTCAGAATTTTAACAATATTTTCATCATGACTATTTAGATATTTTTTAAAGTTGATATGAAAATTATTCGGTTCAGATATTAAATACTTCATGTTGTGTTTTTTAGATTCTGAAACAAAATCTAATCTTCTCAAAACAACAAATGGTATCAGTACATTTATATACTCAGATGATCTAAAAGAACCTCGAAGGATACCATCTGAAGTTTTCCACAGAAATTTTGATACTTCGTATAACCTAGATGTAGTATTTATTTGTTTTGTCATTCAATTATTTCATAACCTTTAAATTTTAACATACTACCCATTGTAATTCCTCACATCAACTTTACCCGTTACCACTTCAGAGATAAGTGATTGACGATATTCTTTTAAAAGTTCAGTTCGTTGGGTTTCTTTTTCAATGGTGGAGTCAATCTTTTGGGTTTGTTCGTCAAGGTATTCAACGATTTGGGTTTGTTCTTCTATTGATGGAATAACAAACTGAAATCCATTAATAAGTGGTCTTCTTAAAGAATCAACTGTTGATTTACTATTTTGGTCTTCTGTCACAAAAATAAAATGATGTTTCATAAACCAATAGAAGAACTTTCCTGTAATCCTCTTAAAATCACTAAACTTGTATACTCTTTGATGAAATTCAAACTTTCCATTTACATAATGAAAAACCTTTCCAGTTCCTACTCCATCACCAACAGTTAAAACAGACTCACCATCAAAACTGTAAGAATTTATTCGTTCAATATTAGGAGACCGAACATAGAATGGGTAATCACCATCCTCAACTTTATCTTGAGTGTCCCTACTCCCAGTTTTAACAGAACATAAAAATTTTAATCTAACAATATCATAATGAATCGGAATCTCCCCAATCCATTCCACACCACTATCTTTCATCTCCACATTGGGATTTAATCCTTTGGTCACACAATGATTGATAAGGGAAGTTCGTT
>Ga0257115_1001834_pt1 | contig 13454 bp, 13 predicted proteins | sample SI112_100mmetaG_FD_194465 | JGI IMG/M metagenome (GOLD analysis project Ga0257115, IMG submission 194465) | Marine microbial communities from Saanich Inlet, British Columbia, Canada - SI112_100m | ecosystem: Environmental > Aquatic > Marine > Inlet | place: Canada: British Columbia | collected...
TTCTAGAAGGAGTTGAAAAGGCCAATTTAATTGCATCAAAAAAGATAAAAAGAATTAAAGAAATAGTGGGTTTTTAAGTAAAATTTATTATCAAGTATTAATTTTTTAAATAATAACTATATATAATTCATGTTTATTCAAACTGAAGTAACTCCAAATCCTAATTCACTAAAATTTCTTCCTGAAAAAAAAGTATCTAATAGTGGTCCTTATGAAATCACAAAAAAAGATAATGTTCAGAATGAATTAGTAAGAAATATACTTTCAATTAATGGCGTTAAAGGTGTTTTTTTAGGTGAAGATTTTATTTCAGTCAACAAAGATGATTTAACAAAATGGGATGATTTAAAGCACATAGTAATTTCATTTATTAATGATTTTTATTCTGATGGTAATGAATTTGTAATTGATGAGAATTTAGAAAAACAAAATTCAAACTTAGGTGAAATAGAACAAAAAATAGTAAAAATTTTAGATCAAAAAATAAGACCTGCTGTTGCAAAAGATGGTGGAGATATTAAATTCAAAGAATTTAAAGATGGTGTTGTGAAGGTGCAATTGCAAGGAAGTTGTTCGGGGTGTCCAAGCTCAACAATGACTTTAAAACAAGGAGTTCAAAATCTTTTATGCCATTATTTACCTGAAGTAAAAGAAGTAGTTGCTATATAGAGTTAAAAAATGAAATTTAAAAAAATTAGAAATTTTTACTTTTTCAAAGAAAAAAGCTTGAACAATTTATCAAGAATTTTTCTTAGTAGCGTTATAACAGTTTCTTTTTTTTATATTATCCCAATATTTATAAGTTTCTCTCAAAACAATTTTAATAATAAAGAATATACAAATAATTCAAAAAAAATTTTAGCTTATACACTCAATAATGAGTCTAAAAATCAAGATGAAAATATAAATGAAAGTGATGTATTGTTTGACATTTTTAACCTAAATGATCTTGAGACTGACACTGTAAGATTGAGTGCCTCTACTATAAAGCAATTATTTGAAGACACTGGCTATAATTTAAAAGATGTAAGAGAAAAGAAATTGGTTAAACCTGTTGCCCTTACTTTATTGCCACAAGAAATTAAAATGATTGAAAATACAAAAAAAAGGAAAGAATTTTTTATTCAAATTGTTTTGCCTTTAATAATTCAAGAAAATAATAATATTAGATTAGATCGAAAAACTCTTTTTACTATTATTAATAAAAATAATAACACTGTCTCAGAAAAAAAGTGGCTTGAAAAAAAATATAAACAATATGGGGTGAATTCAAGAGATCTATCTGTATTAAAAATTAGAATGGATGAAATTCCAACTTCTCTAGCAATTGCACAAGCAGCAAAAGAAACTGGTTGGGGAACATCAAGATTTGCTCAAGAAGGTAACGCACTATTTGGACAGTGGACGTGGTCTGGAGAGGGTTTAAAACCTAAGGATGCAGAAAAAGGCAAAGGTCATAAAGTTATGAAATTTAATGTTCTTCAGGCATCAGTAAGAGCATATCAAAGAAATTTAAATACACACTCAACATACAAAGACTTTAGAAAAGCTAGAGCTGAGTTTAGAGATTTAAATAAACCATTAGATAGTATAGAGCTTTCTAAATATTTAAATAAATATGCTGAAACAGGAAACCAATATGTAGAGGTTTTGCAGAAAATAATTATACAAAATAAATTAAAAGATTTTGATGATGCAAAATTATTACCTTCAAGTGTTGATTTAGAGAGTTTAACTTAGTTATCTTGGATTGGGAATTGAATGCCAAACCAACGCCACTTACCATTATCATTTAAAGAACAATTTACTCTGCCCCTTCTTGGTTTGAATGGTCCTCTAAATTTAATTATTAATGTATGATTGTTAAAATTAGTATCTGATTGTTTCCATTCATTTAACTCATTTGAATAACAATTAACATTTTCAATATTTTTTTGTTTTTTAAAAAATTTAACTTTAAATTTAGGTGGGTTAGTTCTTTTTGTTAGTTTTTTCTCTCTAGGAAACAATTGAATATATTCCAGAGGAAACGAATTTATAACAGACTTAAATCTTTTTAAGTCACCATAATTCTCATTTATTGGGAATCTTGGAAGTTCAAACTTATCTTTGTTAACATCGATTACACCTGAGTGTTGGCCAAATGCATAATCAAAATTTTGAGAAATATAATCCCTCATGAATTTTGAATATTCACCAAAAGGATAAGAAAATAAATTTGGTATATATCCTAAGTTTTTTAAAAATATTTCATTTGCTTTTTCTATATCTGAGATAAAAAAATCATTATCTTTATCTATAAGATATCCATGAGAATGTGAGTGGTGTCCTATAACAGCAAATTTTTCTGCTTCAATTTCTTTAATTTGATCCCAAGTCATATATCCTCTTTTTCCAACTGGCTCTGTTGAAACAAACAGGATAAAAGGAATTTTATTTTTTTTTAAATAAGGCCATGCATCTAGATAAAAAGATAAAAATGCATCATCAATTGTTATAAGAATTTCTTTATTTGTTTTTGGTGAATTAAAATTTTTATCAAATTCTTTAGGATCAGAAAAAATATAATTAGATTTTTGTACTATTTCCATTTGTTTTTCAAAAACATTCATTTGAATGTTTGTGGAAGGATATTTATGCTCATTGAAACGGTGATACATCAATGATAAAATACCTTCATCACCAGAATAGTATTTGATATTATTTTCATCTGAAATAGAATTTGTGATTATAAACAGAACAAAAATGAACAAACTTATTATAGATGCTGCTAATGAAAAAATTTTTCTAATGATCATCACTAATGATAGTATTTATAATATTACACATGAGAATACTAAAATTAATTATGAAAAATTAACTACAATTATTAATGATTTCCTCATATCAAAATATCTTAAAATAGCTGATATAGATACAATTTACATCAATAATGGACCAGGAAGCTTTGCCGGTATAAGAAATTCAATTTCAGTTGTTAAAGCTTTTAATGTTGCAAAAAGTGTTAACTATTTCTGTTATAATTTACATGATTTTAAAGATGAAAAAGATTTAAGTTATGAAAATATACCTAATCTATGTCAAAAATATAAAATTAAAAAAAATTTGATTAATCCTGCTTATATAAGTTAAAATTAAATATGTCAGAAACTATAGAAGAAAAATGTTTGTCTAAAGGTGTAAAGTTAACTGATCAACGTAAAGTAATTGCACGAGTAATGTCTCAATCTTCTGATCATCCTGATGTAGATGAATTATATAATAGAGTTTCTAAAATTGATCCAAAGATAAGCATTGCAACTGTTTACAGAACAGTAAAATTATTTGAAGAGTCTGGAATATTAGCTAAACATGAATTTAAAGGTGGAAAAGCAAGATACGAAGAATTAAATGAGGGTCACCACGATCATTTAATTGATGTTAAGTCAGGTGAAATTATTGAATTTGTGGATGAGGAAATTGAAAAACTTCAAAAAAAAGTAGCAGAAAAATATGGGTATAAACTAATTGATCATAAGTTAGAATTATATGGGATAAAGAAAAAATCCTAATCAATGAAACAAAAAATTTTTATCAAAACATTTGGCTGTCAAATGAACGAATATGACTCGAATAGAATATATGATTCATTAAAAAAAATTGGTTATGAAAAAACAGAAAACTATGATGATGCAAATTGTTATTTGCTAAATACATGTCATATACGAGATAAAGCAAAAGAAAAAGTTTACCACGAAATTGGAAGAGTAAAAAAAATTTTTAGATCAAAAAAAAAACCATTAGTAATTATAACTGGATGTGTTGCACAGGCAGAAAATCAGGAAATGCTTAAAAGAGAACCTTATATTGATCTTGTTATTGGACCACAAGCATACCATAAAATTAATGATACAATTTTAAATCATATAGAAAAGAACAAAAAAATTGAAGAAACAGAATTTGATGCAATTTCAAAATTTGCATATTTTAATAAAATTAAAAATAATTCTGGAAAAATTTCTTCATTTTTAACAATCCAAGAAGGTTGTGATAAGTTCTGCCATTTTTGTGTGGTGCCGTACACAAGAGGCCCAGAATATTCTAGACCATTTAAACAAATTTTAGATGAGGCTAAATATTTGGCAGACTCAGGTGCTCAAGAAATAATTTTACTTGGACAAAATGTAAATGCTTATAGTAATGAAAAGTATAGATTATCAGATTTGATATTAGGAATCGAAAAATATTCTGACATTAAAAGGATTAGATATACAACATCCCATCCAAAAGATATGACGAATGATTTAATTGAAGTTTATAAATATTCAAAAAAACTTATGCCTCTGGTTCATTTGCCAGTTCAAAGTGGATCTAATAAAGTTTTAGATCTTATGAATAGAAAACACACTATTAGTGAATATTATAAAATATACGACCGACTAAAAGAAATCAACTCTAATATACAATTTTCTAGTGATTTTATAATAGGTTATCCGGGTGAAGAAGAAGAGGATTTTAATGCTACTTTTGAACTTATTCAAAAAATAAAGTTTATAAATTCCTATTCATTTATCTTTAGTCCAAGACCAGGTACAGTAGCAGCAGATTTAAAGTTGATTGATAAAAAAATTTCTATGGAAAGATTAGAAAAAATTCAAAGTCAATTATATAATAATCAAATACGAATGAATAAATCATTAAAAGATAAAACAATTAACGTTTTAGTTGAGAATTTAACAGATGACAAAACCCAAGTTTTTGGGCGATCTGAATATATGACATCAGTTATTTTTAATGGTAAAAAAGATGATATTGGAAAAATTGTGGCAGTAAAAATTAATAAAAGTAATAGAAGCACTTTGTTTGGTGAAAGAGATTTTAGCTCTAATCAAAAGGTGGCATAGAAATTGAGCAGTTTAACTAAAAAAAATAGTGATACTTCATTAAAGTTTGTTTATTCTGATAATAATTCTTTAAGTGTTATCTTTCACGATAATGAAATTTTGATTGGTGTAGTGGGGGAGTTTAATAAAAATTTAAAAGAATTAGAAAAAATTACTGAAACAAGTTTATACTCTAGAGGTAATTCTATTCTAATCAAATCTAATCCTGAAAAAAATGAAATAGTTAAAAATGCTATAAAATTTCTAGCTAATCAATTTATTAACAATGGTAATATTGAAAACAAGGATATACTTTCATCAGTAGATAATTTTATGATTAATGAAAAAGTTAAAAATAATAACGTTACAGATATCATTAAAACTCCAAAAAAATCAATTATTCCAAGGTCAGAAAAACAAAAAGATTATGTAAGAGCTTTAAGACAAAGTGATGTAATAATTTCTGCAGGTCCAGCTGGAACTGGAAAAACATTTTTAGCAGTAGCTGTAGGGCTTACGATGTTGTTAGAAAAAAAAATTGAAAGAATAATTTTATCAAGACCAGCTGTTGAAGCGGGAGAAAGATTGGGATTTTTACCTGGTGACATGAAAGAAAAAGTTGATCCTTATTTGAGACCTTTATACGATTCTCTTTATGACCTTTTCGATTTTGAAAAAATTCAAAGAATGATTGAAATTGGTGATATTGAAATAGCACCACTTGCTTTTATGAGAGGAAGAACTTTAAAAAATTCATTTGCAATCTTGGACGAGTCTCAGAATGCAACTGATACTCAAATTAAAATGTTTTTAACCAGAATAGGAGAAAACTCAAAAATAGTTGTTAATGGTGATCCAACACAAATTGATTTACCAAATAAAAATATGTCAGGGTTAGTTAGATCAAAAGAGTTATTAGGCCATTTAAATGAAATATCAGTAGTTGATTTTGATCATTCAGATGTGGTTAGACACCCACTTGTTTCTAAAATAGTTAAAGCCTACTCAAAAAATGATTAATATTGACGTTTTCTCAGAGGAGAAAGCTTGGTCAAAAAAACTAAGAAAAAAGCAACTTTTCTTTGAAAAAATTTGTAGTCTGTTTCCAAAAAAATATCAATTTCCCAACAAGAGAGTTAGCTTCACTTTACTTCTTTCAAATAATAGATGTATTAAAAAATTAAATAAAGATTTTAGAAACAAAAATAAGTCTACTGACATCTTGTCGTTTCCTTTAACTAAAAAAAAATTAATAGCTAAAAAAACTTATATTGGTGACATCATAATTAGTTATAATTTTATGAATAAACCAAAATCACAAAATATCAAAAATTTTAAAGAAAAACTAATTAAAACTTTTATACATGGATTTCTTCATTTACTTGGTTTTGATCATATTAAAGATAAAGATTATAAAAAAATGCTAAATGAGGAAGATAAAATATATAAATCAGTAATTTCAAAGATTAATTAGATTGATAAAAAGAAATTACATTGAAATAATATTTTTGATTTCCTTAGGTGTTGCTTCATCTTTAAGTTTGCCTCCATATAACTATTTAATAGTAAACTTTTTTACTTTTAGTGCCTTTTTTATATTTTTGTTCAAAAAATCTAAGATTACCCAAAATAAAAAAATTTTCTTTCTGTATGGATGGTTATTTGGATTTGGCTTTTTTTTATCAAGTTTATCTTGGATATCGATATCTTTAACATTTGATCAAAATTTTAAATTTTTAATTCCTATAACTGTTGTTCTAATACCATCTTTTTTAGGTATTTTTTATGGATTGGTTACTTTGTGTTTTATAATTTCAAGACCTAAAAAAACTGCAAGTTCCTTTTTTTTGTTTTCATTGTTTTTTGGAATTTTTGAGTTTATAAGGGGATCGATTTTAACTGGTTTCCCCTGGAATTTAATTGCTTATAGTTTTTCAAATTATCTAGAAATTTTAAGTATCAATTCCTTTATTGGAACCTATGGGTTTAATTTATTCTGTATTTCATTGTTTGCTAGTCCTGCAGTTTTTATATTAAGGGATACAAAAAAAGATATAGGCATATGTATTACATTTTTAATGATGCCACTATTATTCTATATGTATGGATCATCTTACAAAGAAACATTCAATGCATCAGATGTTGTTTCTTACAATTACAAAATTAGAGTTATTGGTTCAAATATTAGTCTTGATAGATTTTACTCAAATATTGATCCAGCTTTAGTAATAAACGATTTAATTGAAATAAGTGAACCTACAAAAAATGAAAAAACTATTTTTGTGTGGCCAGAGGGAATTATTCCAGAAATTTCTCAAAAAGAATTTTTTGAATATAAGTGGTTATTTGAAAAGAGATTTAATAAAAATCACTTATTATTAATTGGTATTAATAATCAAACAACTAATAAAGAAAGTATCAATTATTTTAATTCTCTATCTATTTATGATCATAATTTAGAATTGTTAGATTTTTACAATAAGGTGAATCTTGTTCCCTTTGGCGAATTTTTACCTTTCGAAAATACATTAAAAGTTCTTGGTTTAAGGTCAATTACAAATAATTATCAATCATTTTCAAAGGGAAATGAAAGAAAAATCATGGAGATTAATAGAGAGGGTTTTTCTATAAAAATATTACCATTGATTTGTTATGAGATAATTTATTCAGGTAAAATTTTTACTAACCCAAATTTTGATCTAATTATTAATATTTCTGAAGATGGATGGTTTGGTAATTCAATAGGCCCTAAGCAACATTTTACACATAGCATTTTTAGAGCAATAGAGAGTGGTAAATATTTATTACGTTCAGCAAATAATGGTATTTCAGCTATTATTAATCCATTAGGTGTAGTTGAGCAAAAAGTTGAATATGGTAAATCAGGTTACGTAGACTTTAAAGAGGCTAAAAAAATACAAAAAACTTTATTTGCTAAATATGGAAACAAAATCTTCATAACTTTAATTTTATTATATATTTTTATAATTTTTTCATTTAATAGAATTAAAAATGAGTAATTTAAAAAATTATTTTTTCACAAGTGAATCTGTATCCGAAGGTCATCCGGATAAAGTTTCTGATAGAATTTCAGATATGGTTGTCGATAGTTACCTTTCTGGAGATCCTTTCTCAAGAGTTGCGTGCGAAACGCTTACAACAACTAATAAAGTAGTTTTAGCAGGTGAAGTTAGAGGACCAGAAATAAAAGAAGATGAATTAATTGAAAAAGTTAGAAATTGCATAAAAGATATTGGTTATGATCAAGAGGGATTTACCTGGAGAGAAGCAACTAAAATAGAAAGTCATCTTCATTCACAATCTGCTGATATCGCAATGGGTGTGGATTCAGCTGGAAACAAAGATGAAGGAGCTGGAGACCAAGGTATCATGTTTGGTTATGCTTGTAATGAAACAGATGTTTTAATGCCTGCACCTATTCATTACTCTCATAAAATTTTAAGATTAATGGCAGAAGATAGAAAATCAGGAAAGTTAAAAAACATAGAACCAGATAGTAAAAGCCAAGTTACTTTTGAGTATGAAAATGGAAAACCTACAAAGGTAAAATCTGTAGTAATCTCTTCTCAACACTCAAAGGATGTTAATCAAGCACAAGTTAGAGATTTGTTGAGACCTTATATGTTACAATCTATTCCATCAAATTTTCTTGAAGGTTTTAATGAAGATGAATTTTATATTAATCCAACAGGCAATTTTGTAATTGGTGGTCCTGATGGAGATTGTGGATTAACTGGAAGAAAAATTATAGTAGATACTTATGGTGGTGCAGCGCCTCATGGTGGTGGAGCGTTTTCTGGAAAAGACCCAACTAAAGTGGATAGATCTGCTGCATATGCAGCAAGATATATTGCAAAAAATGTTGTTGCTTCAAAAATCACTAATAAGTGTTTAATTCAATTAGCTTACGCAATTGGTGTGTCAAAACCATTATCAATTTATGTTGATTTATTTGATAACGATTTAGATAAAAATAAATTTGTTGTAGACAAGATAAATGAAAATTTTGATCTGAGCCCTCGAGGAATTAGAGAGATGCTAAATTTAAATAAACCGATATATGAGAAAACAGCTGCATATGGTCACTTTGGGAGAGCACCAGAAGACAATGGTTCATTTTCTTGGGAAAAAACAGATAAAACAAGTCATTTTTCTAAATAGTTTCTGTTGAATTAAAAAAAAACTTTACTATATTGCCCTTACATTATTGAATTTACAAAATGGGCATTTGCCCATTTTTTTTTGGAGCAAACAAAAATATGTTAAATAAAAGAGCAGATAAATTAGAATTATTAAGAATTGCCGAAGCTGTTGCTTTAGAAAAATCTATCGACAAAGAACTAATCATAAGTTCCATGGAAACTGGTATAGCAAAAGCAGCTAAATCTAAATTTGGTCAAGAAAATGAAATTAAAGTTTCTATTAATAGAGATAATGGAGATATAGAAATTTTTAGAAAACTTGTTGTTGCTGAAAATCCTGAAAATTCTAATACAGAAATTAAGCTTGAGGATGCTATTAATCTTAATGAAATTAACAAAGATAAAGCAATTGGAGACGAAGTATTACAACCATTACCATCATTTGATTTTGGTAGAATTGCAGCCCAAACTGCAAAACAAGTAATTAGTTTTAATGTCAGAGAGGCTGAAAGAGAAAGACAATACAATGACTTTATTGATAAAAAGGATTCAATTTTAAGTGGTATTGTTAAACGATTAGAATTTGGAAATGTAATAGCTGATCTTGGACGTACTGAAGCAATAATCCAAAAAAATGAAATGATTTCAAGAGAAAATATTAAGGCTGGAGATAGAATTAAAGCTTATTGTTATGACGTAAGAAGAGAGCCAAGAGGACAGCAAATTTTCTTATCAAGAGCACACCCTAAATTTATGGAAAAACTTTTTGTTCAAGAAGTGCCAGAAATCTATGATGGATTAATTGAAATTAAATCATCTTCAAGAGATCCAGGTAGTAGAGCAAAAATTTGTGTAAAAGCTGTTGATACTTCTCTTGATCCGGTTGGAGCGTGTGTCGGAATGAGAGGTTCTAGAGTTCAAGCCGTTGTAAATGAATTACAAGGCGAAAAAATTGATATTGTAAATTGGTCAGAAGATCCAGCAATTTTAGTTTCAAACGCTTTATCTCCAGCAGAAGTTCAAAGAGTAAATGTTGATTCAGAAAGAAAAAAATTAGATGTAATTTTAACAGAAGAAAATTTGAGTAAAGCGATTGGACGAAGAGGTCAAAATGTAAGACTTGCAACGAAGTTATTAAATTATGAAATTAACATAATGACTGATGCAGAAGACTCAGAAAGAAGACAATCTGAATTTAAAGAAAAAACAGAAAACTTTGTAAAAAACTTAGAACTAGATGAAACATTGGGTCAACTACTTGTTGCTGAAGGTTTTTCATCAATAGATGATATCAAAGATACTACCGCAGAAAACTTGATGAAAATAGAAGGTATTGAAGAAGATACTGCGAAAGCTCTTATAGAAAGAGCAAAAGAATTTCATCAAAAGGATCAAGAAGATATTTCAGAAAGAATAAAAGAATTAGGTCTTCAAGACCTGTTAATAAATTTAAAAGGACTAACACCTGGTATGTTAATGACTTTAGGCGAACAAAAAATTCTTACATTAGAGGATTTTGCCGACTTAGCATCAGATGAGCTAACAGGTGGATACGATATTGTAAAAGGTGAAAGAGTGAAAATCCAAGGTTACTTGGAAGATTTCGCTTTAGCAAAAGAAGAAGCGGATGAATTGATTATGTCTGCGAGAAATATTGTCTACAAAGATTGAGTGATGAGTTATGGAAAAAAAAACAAAATTAACAATATCTGGCACAGCCAAAAAATCGTTCAAAAATATTGAGATTGCAAAAACTCAAGGAAAAAATTCTGTAGTTATCGAAAAACAACCAAGTAAATTTTTAAGCAGAGGTGTATCATCTAAACCTGGAAGTTTTAAACCAAAAACTACCTCAACATTTAGCAGAGATGCTCCTGCAAAATCATCATTTGCACCTAAATTACCCCCAATAACAAATGATTTTGAGCGAAGAAAACTTGCCGAGCAAAGAGCAACAAAGAGACTTAAAGGGGATGAAAATAAAGATAAGAAAACATTAAAGGCTGGAACTAAAAAAAGAGAATTAAAATTAACAGTTTCAAGAGCTCTGAGTGATGAGATCGAAGCAAGAGAAAGAAGTTTAGCTTCTGTAAAAAGAGCAAGACTAAAAGAAAATAAAAATTTAACTAAAGAAGAAGCTCAAGAAAATTTAAAGCCTGTTAGACGAGATGTAAATATTCCAGAAGCTATTACGGTTAGAGAGCTTGCTAACAGAATGGCTGAACAATCAAGTAATGTTATTAAATTTTTATTTGGAATGGGTGTTACTGTAACTATAAACCAAACATTGGCAGCTGATACTGCTGAATACTTAGTAAAAGAGTTTGGACACAACCCAATAAGAGAAGAAAAAGCTGAAGAAATAATTCAAAAAATTAAAGCTACTAGAGTTGAAAATTTAAAAAATAGACCACCAATTATAACTGTAATGGGTCACGTTGATCATGGTAAAACCTCAGTGCTAGATGTTTTAAGAAGTGCGAATGTTGTGTCAGGTGAATTTGGTGGAATTACCCAACATATTGGAGCTTATCAAATAGAAAGCCAATCTGACAAGCTAACATTCATTGATACTCCTGGTCACGCAGCTTTTACAGAAATGAGAGCAAGAGGATCAAAACTAACTGATGTTGTGGTTTTAGTTGTTGCAGCTGATGATGGTGTTAAACCACAAACAGTAGAATCTATAAAACATGCAAAAGCCGCGAACGTTCCAATTGTTGTAGCAATTAATAAATGTGATTTGCCAGATGCAGACCCACAAAAAATTAAGAACCAATTATTAGAACATGAACTAATAGCAGAAGATTTATCAGGAGATACTTTAATGGTTGAAATTTCTGCTACAACTAAATCGAATTTAGATAAATTAGTTGAAGCGATAATTTTACAAGCTGAAATATTAGACTTAAAAACTGATTTTGAGTCTAAAGCTACAGGTATTGTTCTTGAATCTAAAATTGATGTTGGAAGAGGACCTGTTGCAACAATTATAGTAACCACTGGAACTTTAAAAAAAGGTGATTTTTTTGTAAGTGGTCTGAGATGGGGAAAAGTTAGAGCAATAATTGATGATAAAGGAAAAAATATCAATGAAGCACCTCCGTCGGCACCAGTTGAGATTTTAGGAATTAATGGTGCAGCTAAATCTGGAGATGATTTTATCGTTGTTGACAATGAAAAAGAGGCAAAAACTTTAAGTGAAAATAGAGCTCAAGAAAGTAAAGATACGAAAAATCCATTAACGTTTGCAACTCAAGATTCAGCTTTTTCAGATACTTCAGCAGAAGAGTTAAATTTAATAATCAAATCAGACGTTCATGGATCATCAGAGGCAATTAAAAATGCAATTAGTCAAATCAAACATGATGAAGTTAAGCCAAAAATAATTCTTGCAGATATTGGAATGGTAACCGAAACAGATGTTACTTTAGCAAAAGCTTCAAATGCAGTTCTAATAGCGTTCAATGTTAAACCAAGCAAGGAAGCAAAAAAATTAGCAGAAAATGAAAAAATAAAGATTTCATCATATAATATTATTTATGAGGTCCTAGATTATATTAAACAAAAAATGTCAGGATTGTTATCACCTGATATTCAGGAGGCAGTTACAGGTACAGCTCAAATTTTAGAAATATTCAAAGTTTCAGGAGCTGGAAAGGTGGCGGGATCAAAAGTGATGGAGGGCGAAATCACTACTGCTTCAGATGTTAGAATAATTAGAGATGGAGCAATCATTTATACAGGTAAAGTTGGAACTCTATTTAGAGAAAAGAACCAGGTAAAACAGGTCAGTAATGGCCAAGAATGTGGAATTACTGTAAAAGATTACATGGATTTCCAAAAGAACGATACAATAGAGGCGTTTAGTGTAACATCCACTGAGAGAATGATCTAATGAGCGATAGAATTGGAAAGCCAATATCCCAAAGACAGCTAAGAGTTGGAGAAATGATCAGGCAGTCTTTAAGCATGATTTTTATAAAAAATGAGGCTAAAGTCCCGAATTTAGAAACTAACACTATAACGGTTACAGAGGTAAGAATGAGTCAGGACTTAAAAATAGCTAAAGCATATGTGCTTCCACTTGGAGGTAAAAATGCCGAAGAAGTAATTAATGTTTTAAAAAAATACTCATTTTTAATTAGAAAAATATTATCACAGAAAGTGGTTATGAAATTTTTACCAAAATTACTTTTTAGAAAAGACGAGTCTTTTGAGTACGCGGAAAAAATAGAAAACTTAATAAAACAAACAAATAAATAGGAAAAAAGAGGCATGAACAAAAAGGCACAAGAATTAGCAACGCACGATAAAGATACTGGATCTTCAGAGGTTCAGATTGCTTTGCTAACAGAGAAAATTGAAACTCTCTCTACACATATTAAACAATTCAAAAAAGATAAACATTCATCTGTTGGATTGTTGA
>Ga0257115_1001837_pt1 | contig 13433 bp, 6 predicted proteins | sample SI112_100mmetaG_FD_194465 | JGI IMG/M metagenome (GOLD analysis project Ga0257115, IMG submission 194465) | Marine microbial communities from Saanich Inlet, British Columbia, Canada - SI112_100m | ecosystem: Environmental > Aquatic > Marine > Inlet | place: Canada: British Columbia | collected...
AAACGCCAAGCAAATCGATATGATCAGGGCTAAAGGAATCCCTGTAGTTGTTCTTGTCACTGGTATCAATACTCCAATTGATGCCAACTCTTTACAAAACTTCATTGATATGGGGTATACCTCATGCAAATGGGTTGCTGACCAAGAAAGAAATAATGATCAATCAACAAATATTGTATGGTTTCCTGGACCTCCCGCTGCGGGATGGTCAATTGCCTCTAATATAGGCTGCCTCAAAGCTATAAAAGATACAAAAATTAACATACTTGAAACGCATTGGGGTGATACAGGTAAAGCTATACAATTACAGTTAGTTCAGGAAGCACTTCAGAACTTAGCCTCAGGTCCTGAACCTGAATTTAAATATATAGTAGGAACAGGGACAACTATTGAAGCCGCTGTTGGTGCACTTAGAGCAAACAAACTCCAAAGTAAAATTAAACTTGTTTCAACCTACTATACGCCAGGAATTGATATGTTTATCAAGAGAGGATTAATCTCAATGGCGCCATCAGATCAAATGATTTCACAAGCAAAAATTGCAATTGACCAAGCTGTAAGACTAGCAGAAGGATTAACAATGGCAACTGGAGGAAGACCTGAATTTAATAGCACTGGACGTGTAACTGAACACATACAGCAACCAATCTTAATTGTAACTCCTAAAAATGCTGCTAATTTTGATACCTCTACCACCCTTGCACCCAAAGGCTGGTCTCCAGTTTTTTCAGTCGACTAAGAAACAAGTTATTCATCAAAATAAACCATGGATAGAAAAGATAAGCCCTTATTAAAACTTCAAAATATTTCAAAGAAATTTTTTGAATCTTCTGTCCTTGATAGCGTAAATTTTGACTTATATCCTGGAGAAGCCCATGCAATCTTTGGACAAAATGGTGCCGGCAAATCTACTCTAATTAAAATCATTACAGGAGATCTTCAACCAACAAGTGGAAAGATAATTCTGAATGATGAAGAATTAAAAATTCATTCAGTCCATAATGCAAAAGAACTTGGAATAAGCGCTGTATTTCAAGAATTCTCTTTAGTCCCTCAACTCACAGTAGAAGAGAACTTATTTTTAGGCTCAAATAAATCAAAAGGCTTATTTCTTAACAAAAAAAAGTTACATGAAATGGCCTGTGAAACAATGGAGCAACTTGAGTTCTCAATTAAGCCAGAAGAAAAAATAATTAATTTATCTCATGCTGAAAAAAGAATGGTTGAAATTGCCAAAGCTTTTCATACAAGACCATCCATAATGATTTTAGATGAACCCACCGCTTCTTTAGCTGAAAATGAAACAAACCATCTTTTCTCAATGATTGAGATTTTAAAATCTGAAGGAATAGGTGTAATTTATATCACACATCGAATGAAAGAGATTTATAAAATATGCAGTCGTATCACTATTCTTCAGGATGGAAAAGTCATAAATTCAGATAAAGTTTCAAATATCAATGAAAAAAAATTAGTAGAACTCGCAACAGGGAGAGCAATTCAAAAAATTTACCCTGAAATGAATCATCAATTTGGTAGAAAACTTTTAGATATAAAAAATTTATGTGTGAGCAACAATAATTTAAAAGATGTCTCTATCAATGTCCGAGCAGGAGAAGTTGTCGGTCTTGCCGGATTAGCTGGCTCTGGAAAAACTGCCATTGGTCGGGCATGCTTTGGTATTAATAAAATTAAATCAGGAAAAATCACTTATTTAGATGATGTTATCTTTGACTCAGAGCAACAAATTAACGATATCACCCCAAGGGCAATGCTTGATAGGGGAATGCTTTATATGCCATCAGATAGAAGAGCTGAAGGCCTAATAATGGAACAGAATATTAGAGAAAATATTTCACTTCCTTCATTAGGTCTTCCAAAATTTTCAACTGGATTTATGGTGAATAAAAAGAATGAAAAAGATATTGTGGAAGAAATTGGTCAACGCCTGAACTTCAATAATCATGGTATTGAAAATAAAATAGAGCAACTATCTGGTGGAACTCAACAAAAAGTAATGCTTGCAAAAAGTTTTGCTCGAGATGTTCAACTTTTTATTCTTGATGAGCCAACTATTGGTGTTGACATTGGCACTCGAGTATCAATATATAAACTAATAAGTGATTTTTGTGAATCGGGGGGAGCTGTTCTACTTATTTCTTCTGATTTAACAGAATTAGTTAACTTGTCTCAGAGGGTGTATATTATTAATGAGGGTACATTAAGTAATGAGATAAATTCAGATGAATCTAGTGAAAAAGTAATACAAAATTACTTCTTAAAGTCAGCCCAAGTCTCCCTTAATGTCTAATCATTCTGATTATCTAAGATCGGACTAAGTGTGAAATTATAGCTCTAAATTTTGCTGGCTGTATAGGTTTCAATAAGACCGGAAAGCCCTGTGCCGTGATACTTTGTACATGGCTTCTTTCAACATCACCAGTTACTATAACACTTGGAATTTTAGATTTTAGTTCTTTTTGAACTGATCTTACTACATCAACACCAAAGGCATCCCCCGGTAAGCGATTGTCAGCAATGATAATATCTGGGTTTAAAAAACCTTTAGATTTAATAATATCTATAACCTCATTTTTATCACTTCCAGTAGTAACAATACATCCCCAAGACTCTAATAGCTGCTGAGTAGACTTTAAAACATCAATATCATCTTCGATTAAGAGGATTTTAATTCCATTTAAGTTCATAACATTCGGAAGATAATCATTTTTTTGATTGCTACGGCTTATTTTGGTAATTTCAACTAAAACAGAAAAACATGACCCATTTCCAATCTGAGATTTACTCTCAATTTTATGATTTAAACTTACTGATAAGCGCTTAGCTAGAGCTAATCCCAAGCCAAGGCCCTTACTCCGATCACGCTCTTTATTTTCAATCTGATAAAAGTCTTCAAAAATACTTTGCATTTGGTTTTCAGAAATTCCACAGCCCGTATCCCATACCTCAATAGAAGCCATATCACCTCGTCTTCGACAACCAATCAATACAGAGCCTGTTTCTGTATACCTAATAGCATTTGACATATAGTTTCCAATAATACGCTCTAGCAAATCAGGATCACTTTTGACAAAGATACTAGAAGGAACAATTCGAAAACTTAGATTCTTTTCTTTGGCTAGTGGCTCAAATGATTGAGAAATACTGGTAAAAATTTCATTGATTGGAAACTCTTCATGTCTCGGCTTAATTGCTCCAACTTCTAATTCTGAGACATCTAAAAGTGCATTTAAAAGTCTAGCAGTTGATGCAGATACAGAATTGATATCCTCAATAATGGTGAGAGCATCTTTGTCTTTAACTTTAGATTTTAAAGCCGCAATATACATTTGCATTGCATTTAATGGCTGACGTAAATCATGACTGGCTGATGCCAGAAAGACTGATTTTGCTTTATTTGCCCTATCAGCGTCCTCTTTAGCATTTTGGAGTCCAACACCTTGCTCCCATAAATCTTCCTTTAATCTATTAAAACTTCGTCCCATCCTCCCAAGTTCATCTTCCCGTTCTAATATATTCTGCTCATCTTCAAATTTCGTAACTCTCCTTAAAGGGGTATACCTATTAATTGAGTCAGTAAGAAGTTGAAGTGGCTTTGAAATATTCATCCTAACAATGAGAAGAACCATTGAGATAACAAATATAAGAGAAATTATTGTAGTTAAAACAATATAACTAATTGCAATTCGCTGAACATAAGTTATTTCAGCATTAGATGCATTAATGATATTTTGAAGTTTGGCATTTACCTCGTCAGACTGCTTGAGAAGGAGGCTTTCAGTAATAGAAATTTCATCAAGATCTTCAATTCTAAGACTTAGAATATCTAAATTCTTTTCAGGAAATAATTTACCCATTACTAGTTGATTATATTGCTGGGCTATTATTCTTAACTCATAGAGCTCTATGAGTAACTTTTCTTGGTTAGAGGCAATGATTCCGCTCTCATCAGTCTCCTCACTTCTAACTTTTCTAATAAAGGCCTCAGTATCTCCAATGGATTCCTTTAACTTTTGACTAGATAGTGAAAATGCATCATATAATAAATTACTATCTAATAATTGAAGGTATTTTTCATAGAAAGAAGTTTTATCTGAATCTTGATTAACGATTTGGGTTGTTGTTATAAATAACTCATTTACGCTTAAACTTTGCTTGTATACGCTCTCATCAATAGAATGCACAGACTCAATCAAAGGAATAGTAATAGAAGACATTTTTTTTGTTTCGCTAGATACAGTATCAATTTGGGCAAAAGACACAAACATTAATGAAATAAAACCAATAATTTCGATAAAGATTAAGACTAAGATTTTTTGATTAAGAGATAGTCTATTAAAAAGATTTTTTTGAGCTTTACCCATATTTTTTTAGGCCCTTACAACATAAAAATGTAACTTAAGGCATTAAGGGAGCTCATAGTCTCAAAAACAACTAATTTTTTACCGTTGTTAACATCTGCTGACGAAAATATTCAGCACTAATAGCTACAATTAGTAATGCGCCAATCACAACCATTTGCAGATACGAACCAACCCTCATAAGGTTCATACCATTTTGTATTAAAATAATAAAGAACGCTCCTAAAACAACATTTTGAACTCTTCCTACTCCCCCCAGAAGACTTACTCCTCCAATAGCACAAGCAGCGATAGAAAGCAGTGGGTAGCTAGCGCCAATATTAGGTTCACCAGTCTCTAATCTTGCAGTAATTAGCAAAGCTGCAATACTTGTTATAATTGCTGAAAAAACATATGCACTTACAATATACACTCGAATATTAATTCCTGATAACTCAGCAGCCCTAACATTTCCTCCTATTGCATAAAAGTATCTTCCCATCTTAGTCAAATTCAAGAAAATATATACTATTCCAATAAAAAATAAGGTCACCCATATTGATAGTGAAATCCCTAGGAAAGTGCCATAACCAAAAGTATTAGTAAATGATTCAGGGGCACCATAAATCGGTATACCACCAGTAATAGTAAGCGCTAAACCAAAAATAATTGAAGACATCCCAAGAGTCATAATGAAGGGAGGAACCCTTAAGAAAGCAACACCAAGGCCATTAACAAGACCAATACATGCCCCTATTAATAATCCAGCTAAACATCCTATAAATATTGCCTCCCAGCCTGTTCCATACCCAGACCATAATGCGACCATAGTCATTGATGCCACAACAGAAGTCATCGCAAGAATAACGCCAACTGAAAAGTCTAGTCCGGCAGTAAGCATTACAATCATCTGTGCCATAGCTACCAGAATAAGGTCAGTGGAATGTCTAGCAACTCCCATTATATTTTGAGTAGTTAAGAAATTATCGCTAGCTAATGAGAATGTTAACAATGCAACCCCCAAAAACCATGGAAGCACTCCAGCCTTAATAAACGAGATTATAAAAAATTGTTTTATGCTTATAAAATAATTTACAAAACGTGTGATCATATTTTTTATACTATTGAAGAGACTTAGATTAACTAACAAATAATGTTACTTTTTCTATCAAACATTGTAACACCAATACTCGCTAATCTTATATAAAAGTATAAATATATACATACTATTGACTATGGTATGTCATAGTAGTAAACTAGACCTATACTTTTGGATGGTTATAGATAGAATTTATGGTCACATAAACCTTCTTAATAAATAACCATTAGCTTAGAGTAATTTTATTTGTTGCAATGCAGGGGCTTATTTCAGTGATCGATCAAGTTGAAAGCACATTACAAGATAATGTTTCAAACACATCAGAAACACTTACTAAATTTCCTGGTGAGCTTCATGTTAAGAATGTCAACAAGTCATTTGGAGTAACAAAAGCCTTAGATAATGTCTCTTTCACAGGTTATTTTGGTGAAATTCATGCAATTATTGGTGGCAATGGATGCGGCAAAAGTACTTTAGCTAAAGTCTTAGCAGGTGTCCTACCAATTGACTCAGGAAAAGTATCAATTAATGGTCATCACCCATCTACTCCAAAAGAATCTCGTGATTTAGGAGTTTCAATGGTATTCCAAGAAGTTCTTGTTGCTGATGAAGCATCAATTGTCGATAACTTATTTATAGGTATTGATGGTTTTTTCTCCAAAACTTTATCTGATAAAGACAAAGAAGATAAAGCCAGAACTTTATTAAGTGAACTAGCTGATGAAGATATAGACCCTTTAATGCCTGCAGGGAATTTACCACTGAGTACTAAAGCATGGATTACAATCGCTAGAGGTCTCTTAAGTGAACCAGATTTACTTATACTTGACGAATCATCTGCTGCCTTAGATTTCGATTCAACTGAACGTCTCTTTAATAAAATGCGAGAGTTACGTGATAAGGGTTCAGCAATCATAATAGTTACACATCGAATTGCCGAGTTAGTAAGAATAAGTGATCGATGCACCGTAATGAGAGATGGAAAGGATGTTGGGGTATTAGAAAAAAGTGAAATTACTGAAAAAAATCTTTTACAGTTAATGACTGGCAAGGATCAAAGTAAAGATGTGGCTAAACAAGAAGCTCATAAAACCTCTCACTCTCAAGTTGCCTTAAGAACCCAAAAAATGCGAGTTTGGGCTGATAGTAAAGAATCTAATTTCAAACTACTTAAGGGGGAAATAGTTGGAATTACTGGCCTCGATGGTCATGGTCAAGATGATTTTGTCCGCATATTAGCTGGCATTGCAAATGCTAATGACGGTGTTACTGAAGTTAGTATCAATCATGGACAGGATTACTATTCAATTAATAACCTAGAGGATGCAAAAAAGCATGGCATTGCTTTTGTTTCAGGTGATCGAAAGAGAGAGGGAATTTTACCAAATCTGAGTATTGTTGAAAATTTAGCAATATCTATGTACAAGCAAAATACCAACATCCCTGGTGTTAGATTAATCGAATGGAGTGGAATAAATGATATTTATGACTGGGAAGTTGAAAGATTAGCTATAAAGGCTGGCGCTAAAGAGAATTTAATTACTTCACTAAGTGGTGGGAATCAGCAAAAAGTAATGCTTGGTCGTGCATTCGCCTCTCATCCAAAGACTTTAGTTTTATTAGACCCAGCTCGTGGTATTGACCTTCAAACTAAAAGAGATCTCTATAAACAACTCAGAGAGTTTGCTGATGATGGAAATTCAGTTATATATATGTCGAGTGAACTTGAAGAATTTATAGGTTTTTGTTCACGTGTAATTGTATTCAGGAATGGAAGTATCTTTGAAACATTCGTAGACCAACAAATAAATGCTGATGGAATTCTGGAATCTATGTTTGGACATATTCAAAATGAAAATTCAGATAAAGATGAAAGTTTTAAATTGGATAGCTTTGAATCAAAAATAGATGAACAATCAAATAAATCAGAACATCCTAAAAAAAATAAATTGGAGAACGATGTGAGTAGATACAACGTAAGCAAATATTTCAAAAAAGACAATGAAAAAGTTTACTCAGTTAAAACTAAAAATCAAGATTTTTCCTTAACTGATGAAGAGCATTTCAATTCAATATTAAACTCTTCAGAAAGTAAAAATAAAAAAAGCAAAAAGATTGAGCCAATGGCTACTAATGATTTAAGTGATTCCATTGAATATTCTCAGAATGATTCTAATCAATTTGAACAGTTAATGGAGTTGAACAACAGTAAGCGCAGTTCTAGATCAGTACAAATTAAAAGAACGGAAGCTTATTCTGCATCTGATGAGGAGCTTTTCAATAAAGCCACTAATGAAACTAAAAAAGAATTTAATAATATAGATAAAGAACAAAGTAATAATGCCGCTATTAGTAATTCAAAATCAGATCCATCCAGTACTCATGAATATAGTGAGGAAGATATCCAAAAATTTGAAAAACTAATCACTAAAGACCAATCTTCAAAAGATTAAAAGTTATTGATTGAAAAAATATTAAAATGGAATTAACAAAAAAACAAGAGTCAAATTCAGGTGCTAGTACCTATCTTATAGTGCCTATTGTAATTTTCTTTTTATTGCTTATATTCGCAGTAATTAGAGGACCCTATCTAGTCTCAAGTACTGGTTTTGGTGGCTTAATAATTGTAGTTGCTCCATTAATTCTTGCGACCTATGCACTGACGGTAATCGTTATGGCTGGAAGAGCCGGGGTGGACTTATCAATTGGTCCATTAATTGGATTTATAAATGTCGGAATGATTCAACTGATTGGCATAGGCTTCATAGAGTCACCGATTGCAATCTTCTTGTATGCGATTGGCGTTGGTATAGCGTATCAAATTTTGATGGCCTTAATCATTGTTTTTGTTCGTGTCCAGCCAATTATTGTTTCCTTAAGTGGCTATCTGTCACTTGTGGGCTTGAATCTTATAATTATGCCTAGACCATCAGGATTAGCGCCAGATTGGATGTACAGTTGGGGTGCTGGAACCTCTATTTTTTCTCCTGTTCTCGTAATATTAATCGTTGCAACAGCAGGCTGGTACCTCTTAGCTCAAACGGCATTCTGGGGAAATCTAAAAATGATGGGTTCAGATGAGCGTGCAACTTATACGAGTGGTGTTAATGTCAACATGGTACGAATAGGAGCTCACGTCGTAGGAGGTATTTACGCAGGACTTGCTGCAATAACTTTTACTTCATTAATTAGCTCTGGTGATCCAAGTCAAGGAACAACCTATACATTGATGGCCGTTACTGCACTTGTGCTTGGTGGAGCCAATTTAGCAGGTGGTCGTGGAAGTGCTTTTGGAGCTCTTCTTGGCTCACTAAATATATTTTTGATTACTTTTGCACTTTCGACTTTTAACTTTGGAAAAATGCAAAGCTTTATTACTGATATGTCCTATGGACTTATGTTAGTTGTTTCATTATTAATCAGTATTGCAATTCCATTTCTTCAAAAACGAGCTCGCGGACTCTCTCCAGGATTAGTATTTTTAGTAATGGGGATTATTTCAGCAGGAGTTATGGTAAGCGTAGCAATGGATAAATCCTTTGGAGTAAAGAGATATAAGGCCTTTGTTGCAGCAGTTGAACAGGAAACCTTGTCAGCAGGGACAATTATGTTCTTTATGATAATTGGAGTAGTAGTGGGTGCTTATATTATTAAGATGGTTTTTAAACATATCAGTGCCCCAATGATTGGATTATTGATTATCTTAATCATTACTGCTTTTGGTCTAATATTTAATCCAGAGGCAACAGATGCTGTATTCACACCAGCCACAATTGGATTGGAATATTACTCAATGAGTATATTTGGCTTAGAGCAAGTCTCTCTCTCATCAGAATCATTAAGTAAATCAACTTCACTATTCATTGGTTTTATTGGGGTAGTTTTATTATCATCATTGATGATTCTTACTATGCTGCCAGGAATTAAAAAGAATATTAAGCGTATAGCAATGATTTTATTTATCTCATTAATACCTGTTATTGCAGTTGGAGCTGTATTTTTTCAAGATGCTGACAAGGGTTATTTAATGAGCAGTTTTTCTGGTGAGATTTATGCAATTCTCCTTGTTTCAGCTCTCCTCTTTACAATTACAATACCTTTAGTTCATACAGAAATTAAAAATATAAACAATCTATTTATTGGTGGCATTTCTATAGTTACGTTAATTATTATGTATTTCTTTGTTGGTAATAGCGCAGTTGCTATTGACCCTTCATTGAGCTCAATAACCAACTATTCAAAACCTATTATTCCTACTGGCTTAGAAAGTGTGCCAGCTCAATTAATTGAATATTCCACTCCAATAAGGGTCAATATTGAATCAGCTGGTATGGCAGTAGTTACTGAGATAGCTTATATAGCAATTATTATCGTATTGCTACAAATATTTTTACGTATTGCTATGGAAGAGACGAGCTTCAAAAGCTTTTGGAAATATTGGTATATTCCTATTTTTGCTACTTTAGCCTGGAGTGGCTTATTTTTTGCAATAGGTGTACCTATATGGAAACTCATTGTCATTATTGCTATTACAGTTATTTCTGCTCCAAATGTAATGCACATTATTAGTACTTACATTATCGGTGATCATAAAGATGATGCTATAAGTAAGTGGGAGGGATAAATCATGAAAATATCTTTTACATACTGGAATAGAAATGCGTGTAAATAGAATGGGAAAAGCCGCTTTTTCGTTTTATAAATGGCTAGGATTCATTATTGCCATAATAGTTTCAGCTATAAGTGCTGTTTTAGGGTTTTTTGATGATACTCCTTCGCAACTTGTTATGCTATATACAGTTGCAATCTTTGGTTCAATACTATGGGGCTGGCATCATCTATCAGTAAGGTGGACATATAATGAAACTTTCTATGATGCTGATGAAACACTCAACGAAAATAATTTAGATCAAAAGATCCAGGAAGTTGAAGACTCAGATCAGACAGATAGTTATTTTAGTTTTCTTATCAAAAGTAATAGAGGAGCAATAATTGGAATACTAGCAATGATTATTGCATTTGTTGCACTTGCTTTTGCTATGGATGATTTTTTCCAATGGCAAAATATCCTCTCATTAGTAGTATTTTTTCTAACACTCCTAGTATTGATAATCACTAATTCAGTAGCAAAAAATAATAAAAGTGCACTTATGGGCTTAGCAGTCCTAATTGGACTTTTTATTATGGGCTCTCTTATTGTAGATGGCTTTATATCAACTTTAAATCTTAAGTCTATGCTTCTTTTTGCCTCTTTTCTTGGGCTTGCATGCATTGGACAAACTTTAGTTGTACTTCTTGGAGGCTTAGATTTATCAGTAAGTTTTGTAATTGGAGCTGCAAATATTGGTTTGATGTACTTAATTACACTCGGCATACCCCCTTGGATTTGTATTATTGCAGTACTCCTCATGGGTTTAGGAGTTGGACTAGTTAATGGTTTATTAAGTTTTCGACTTCAAGGGCAAGCACTTATTCTAACTCTTGGTGTTGGTTTTGTTGTGACTGGAGCTGTTCAAGCACTAACGACTATTGGTTCAGACTTTGGAGGTAGTGTTTTTGGCGTAGTTCCAAAATGGTTATCAAATATTGCTGCTACAAATGGAACTTTTCTTGGGGTTAGTATCCCTCCTGTAGTCGTGATCTGGGTTGTGGCATCGATCATTATGATTATTGCCCTATCGAATACAACTTGGGGCAGAAGTCTATATGCAGTCGGTGGAAATCGAACTGCAGCAGCAAGATTATCTATTTCAGAAAGAGCATACTGGATTGGAGCATTTGCAATTGGTGGGTTTGTCTCTGCGCTTACTGGTATTTTACTATTAGGCTGGAGTGGTGGTGGGTTTGTAGGTGTTGGTGGCCCTTATCTTTTTCAAACAATAGCAGCTGTTGTTGTTGGAGGTACTTCTCTTCTTGGAGGGAAAGGAGGGTATGGCTTTACAGTAATTGGTGTTCTTGTATTGCAAGTCCTTTCATCATTTTTAGTTGGTATTGGATTGAGCTATGAGGGGCAACAATTTGTCTTTGGTCTTCTAATACTGCCAATGGTAGCTTTATATGCAAGATCCCCGCACATAAGAACACAAATTTAATATTGAATTCATGATGATATCTAATTACTTAACTCAGGAATATAAATATAATGATTGAAGCAATAACATGGATATTTATATTTTTGGTCCTTTACTGGTCCTACTGTTTTTTTTGGGGGGTTAGAGCCTCAAAACAAATATCAACCGGGGATGATTATTTTTTATCTGGACGAAATCTTTCACCATGGGTATTTGCTATAGCAGCAACCGGAATTTCTTTTGCTGGATGGACTTTTATTGCTCATCCAGGGCTTATTTTTAGGGATGGCTTTCAATTTGCAAACACCTCATTTTTTGCAATAGCTGTTGCAATCTCAGGTGTTGTACTTCTTAAAAGGCAATGGATGCTTGGAAGACGATTTGGCTATACTACAGCTGGTGAAATGTTAGCAGCATACTTTAAAGATGACACTTTAAGAATCATTTCTGTAGGGATAGCTCTGCTTTTTGGCATACCCTTTGCAGCACTTCTTTTTGGCTCTTCAGGATTTTTGATAAGTGAACTAACTAACGGTATTTTTTCCCGAAATGTAGCTATGTGGTCATTATCTGGATTTGTACTTTTGTATTCAATTATGGGGGGAATGCAGGCTATTGCAAAAATTTCAGTTGTTCAGACTATATTATTTTTTCTTGGAATGATATTACTGGGGGTTATTGCTCTTAATCTTGTTGGTGGTTTTGACAATTTAAATGAAGGTTTAGCAAATATGGCTAAAAGCCTAACTAGTCATCTTGGAAAAACAAAAGGAATGGGCGGTGGAAACTTCCCTGGATATTTTTCAATTCCTGGTGTTATTCAATTTACTGACGGTATTGGAGTAGAAACTCCAAAAGGTGGTCCTTGGACAGCAATTATGACTCTTACATTTATGATGTCAGTTATGGGAATCCAATCTTCACCTACTTTCACAATGTTGGGATTTACGAGCAAATCTCCTAAAGGGTTCTCAATTCATCAAATATGGGGAGCTGCAGCTTGTGTCGGCATTATTATGCTTTTATTTTCTACACTACAAGGAGTCAGTGCAAATTTACTTGGAGCAAGTAGTGCTGTAAATAAAGCTGGATTTGCAGTAGCTAATTACTTACCCGAGCTATCTAAAGAGCAATATACAGAATTAGTCATACATTATATAAAGCTTATAGGCAATTCTTCGCCATGGATGTTTGGCTTTCTTACAATTTGTGCAGTTGCTGCTTTACAAGTTACCGCTGCTGCGTTTATGTTTACGACAGGAAATATTCTATGTCGAGATATTTATGTTCAATACTTTAACAAAGATGCAGATTACAGACTTCAAATTAAGTCTGCAAAAATTTTTACTGCTTTAGTTTTTTTATGTGGAATGTTGCTTGCTTCTTTTTCTATGGAAGCCACACTTCTACTTGGTGGTTTAGCGATTGCTTTTTCATTTCAACTCTGGCCATCATTATTAAGTATTACTTGGTTTCCATGGATAACGAAAAATGCAGCAATTGCTGGATTAATTATCGGGCTAATTGTTGTTGTTTTTACTGATACATTAGGACAAAAATTAACTGGTGGAAGACTTCCATGGGGGGTATGGCCCTGGACAATTCATTCAGCTGTATGGGGAATGTTCTTTAATATTTCCATTTGTTTAATTATGTCATTTTTGACTAATAATGATCCAGATAGGGAGCACAGAGAGAAATTCCATTCTTTTATTCGAGAGCATAGTATTAGGAAAAATAATGACCGCTGGTCTAAACCTGTTGGAGGTCTTCTATTAATGGTTTGGATGTTCTTTGCTATAGGGCCTGGATCTATATTTGGTAACTTTGTTTTTGGAAAGCCAAACAATGGTTATGAGGATTGGATGCTTGGAATGCCATCCATCTGGGCATGGCAAATTA
>Ga0257115_1001838_pt1 | contig 13407 bp, 10 predicted proteins | sample SI112_100mmetaG_FD_194465 | JGI IMG/M metagenome (GOLD analysis project Ga0257115, IMG submission 194465) | Marine microbial communities from Saanich Inlet, British Columbia, Canada - SI112_100m | ecosystem: Environmental > Aquatic > Marine > Inlet | place: Canada: British Columbia | collected...
TACTTCTAATTCTGTTGATGTTATCTTTAAACCACCACTTGCTTTAAGGTCCAATGAAAATTGAGTGGTAGATAAATCTAAACCATCACCAGCAGTATATGTAGTATCTGTATCGGTGGTTTGTGCTACCCAAGATAATTGAGCAGAACCATCAGTCTTTAACACATACCCAGCAGTACCATCTGATTGTGGATACTTAAGACCATCTAGAACTACATCACCAGTACCGTGTGGTGTGATTGCTATATCACCGTTAGATGCTGAGACTATTGATTTTCCATTAACATCTAAACTACCACCTAGTTGTGGAGTTGTATCATCTACTACGTCTGTAATACCAGTGTCAGTATCAGTCCAAGGTACGTTTACTACTGCTTGGTCACTAGCGTTTAGTTGGACACCATAAGTCCTTGAAGCAGTAGTAGATACAGTGTTTGCTGCTATTGTTTGAGTGGTATCATCTTCTATCTTAACAAGACCTTCAGTGCTTGATGTTGCAGTACTGTAGGTTGTATCTGTGTGTGACTGAGCATCAACATATGCTTTAATAGATTGTTGTGTAGCTAAAGAAGTAGCACTATCAGATGACATATTATCTTCATCTTTGATAGCTGTAATACCATCAAGAAGATTAATCTCTGTTGCTGTAGAAGTAACTCCGTCTAATATGTTTAACTCAGCTGCTGTAGAAGTAACTCCATCTAAGATATTAAGTTCTGTATAAGTAGCGGTAACTCCGTCAAGAATGTTTAGTTCCGCTGTGGTAGAAGTAACACCATCTAGTAGGTTTAACTCAGTAGCAGTAGATGTCACACCATCAAGGATATTCAGTTCTGCTGCTGTAGATGTAACTCCGTCTAAGATATTAAGCTCAGCTGCTGTAGAAGTAACTCCATCTAAGATATTAAGCTCAGCTGCTGTAGAAGTAACTCCATCTAGGATATTCAACTCAGCAGCTGTTGAGGTTACACCATCTAAGATGTTAAGTTCAGCTGTGGTAGAAGTTACTCCATCCATTAAGTTTAACTCTGTAGCCGTAGCTGTAACTAATGTACCACCTAACTTAAGACCGTTAGTACCGTCGTGAGATGCTACATCAAAGTTATAAGCACCATCACTAAAGGTAGTGTGACCTGTAATAGTTGGTGTGTTAAGTGTTGGAGATGTTAATGTCTTATTAGTAAGGGTGTCTGTAGTAGCCTTACCAACTAAAGTATCTGTAGCATTAGGTAATGTTACAGTAACATCTGCCGTAGCATCAGGTATAGCTAGAGTTAACTCGTAAGCATCTGCTGTAGCCCCCTCAAATACTAAAGAGCTACCTTGAATAGTAGCATTAATAGTTAGAGTATCAGTAGCATCACTACCTAAGACTACGTTACCGTTGTAGGTAATAGAACCATCTGCTGTTACATCACCTGCAAAGTAAGCATCTTTAAACTTATAAGTAGAAGAACCTAAGTCAATAGCATTAGATGTCTTAGGTAATACTGAACTACCTGATACTGTTAGCTCTTGTGCTGGACCTACTTTAGTTATTACACCACCTTCACCCGTAGTACCATCGTGGGTATGTCCTGTTGCACTTGCAAATGCTGCTACTAATTGGTCATATTCATTATTGAATAAGCTTGAGTTAATTGTATCTCCATCACTGAATGATGATTGTCTTGAATATGTTGCGCCCATTCTTTATCTCCTTCCCGATGGAATTAAATCTATATACATACCCTGAATAGAGTATGGTGGATTTTTATCATTACTATAAAACTTAAAGCTGTTTGAGAAACCGCTTCCCCATAAGTTAATCTTCTTCATAGGTATCTCTGGTGAACCAAACCTAGCAGTTCCAAACACCGCAACACCAAATAATGATGGTGTTAATAAAGTACCTAATGAAAATGTTGCTGGCTGTGATAGTTCTGGGTCTTCAAAATCATACCTAACATCCATATTAATATCACTATCACCCTCGGGTTTAATAGATAACTTAATGTAATGTAATGTCTTTCTAATACCTACATCACCATAGTCAATGTCTGGTGTCTTAAACTCTGCTGAGATGTTATCACCATCAAAGCTATTACCTATATTATGAAAATGTACATAACCATCGTAGTCACCGTGGTATGCCCTCTCAACATTCTCTGTATTGTAGTTAGAAGTAAAACAAGATGCTTCAATACCCTGTAACTCTGCCCACTCCCATACTGGGATACCTTGAGCATTAATCTTAAATGTTCCTACGATACCTTTCTGTGACAACTTAGATGTAGCACTCTTAGTATAAAATAATCTATATTGATTCTGTGTTCTTATTACAGCTGATGATACATCATAGTTATCAACATCAATTACTAGCTCATTAATTACTGGAATAATCTTATGAGAGATAGAGGATAATTCTATATCATCAATACGTGCTGTTGCAGCAACTGTACGAATACCGTCTGGTGCTAAGAATACTAAGTCACCACCAATCTCCTGGATACTAAAGCCATCAATACAGCCAATGTTTCTTGTTACGTCTGTAATAGCAATGGATGCCGATACATTAATGTTAACAAGTTTATTAATACTATGTAGTGAAAAGATAATCAAGTCATCACGGAAAGTCTTAAGCCCTGTTACCTTATCACCTACATTTAAAGAACCTGAAGACGCTCCTGTAAATACAGAGTCATCGTATCTATCACTATAGTAAACTGTCTCTGGCTTAGTTGACCAAGCACCAAGAACAACGTGGTCATCGTGAGTAACACAGAATTGTGGTTTAGGTATATCAGCATATACTGGGGATGCTTTAGATAACCCAAAGGCATCATACAAACCTCTATGGAATTTAAACTGACGCACACCACTTACTAACTTAGTTTCTAAATAGATAGGAGCATCTACACCGTTAACCGCTGTTATACGTGGACTATCTATCCCTGTAGGAATGTATTCTGTAAATTGATATCTGCCTGAGGTATCTAATGTTACAACTGTTCCTAACGCTAAATTTGCAGCTGTCGCCCAAGAAGCTGTCCATATCTTATTAGCTTCTTCACAGGATTGCTGTGTAGTATAACCACCTGCTGAACAAGAACCATAATCTTTATTGACTTGTATCCAATCATACCCATTCTCAGACCAATAAATACCGCCTGATTGACAAGCCCAACCACCTTCTTTATGTGCGTGAACACCTTTTAACGGGGCAGAAGTTCCTGCTGGTGTTACTGAACTTGTAATAGTAGCCGTTATTGTAGCACCTGAACCAGATACACCTGAGTCACTGATAGTAATAGTAGGAGCTATTTGATAACCACTACCCCCTGCAGATAGTGTAACACCTGTGATAACTCCTGAACCATCTATAGTTAATGTACCAGTAGCTCCTGTGCCATTACCTTCTGAATCAGTAATAGCAAGAGTAGAGGCAGCACCATACCCCGTACCACCCGCTGTTACAGATAATGCAGTAACAGGACTGGACATAAACTTTCTATATCCATTTACTCTTCTATAACCACCGTGGATAGATGCTTCAAAGTTCTTTAATCTTGTTGCTGCCCCAGGTGTTTTAAACATATCAAAAGATGATGATGTCTTATCAAGACCACCACCTATCGATACTGCTATTCCTTGTTCAGCTGCCATACTTTATACAAACCTTATTCTGTCATCAGTCATTACTGATGGTTGTGGTTTACCAGTATAAGCTTTCATAAGCTTGATACCTTTCTTGTATTCATCTAATGCTAAAGCAGATAACTGAATGTTCTCTTTAAACTGCCAGATATAATAACGGGCTCTTGCTGATAGTACTGCTGTCCATTGCTCTGGGTATTTAACTTCATCACCGTGAGCTGTTAGTTCTGCAATCTGTGCCCAAGCGTAGAAATAAATTCTGTATGCTTTATCTGGTAATGGGGATAAACCAAACTTACGACCACAAGGAGACATAATAACTTTAGTAGGTTGTCCATATGTTGCTGTATCTTTAGCGTTGTCGTCTGATTCCCTATAATGCTTACGCCAAGTCTCTACAGTTATAAACTTTAAGCCTTGCCTAGTGTGGGGAGTACTATGTGTTGATGTCCAAGTACCAGGACAATCATCTGTATTATCATAATCTGTCCACGTACCACTCGCGGCTACACAAGTACTAGCTGTAGTATAAGCAGCGTCTGAACACAGCCCTAAACCTGTAGAACAAGTACCTACATATTCTGTAGTAAGGTAGAAGTTATCCCAATCTACTCTACCAAAGTCCTTAGCTGTTCCGTGAGAACCACTGGAATGTTTCTTTATGTAATACCATCTTGTTCCTGCTACTGAGTCAACAAAATTATTACCATACTCGTCATTACCTACACCAGCACAAGCAGATGATAACCAAGGGAACTCTGGGTTCTCATTGGCGATGTCGAAGTATGCTCTATTAATAGCATCTTTAACAAACTTCTGAATACCTTTAGCGGTAGCGAAGTTAGAAGAAGTAAGTTGGACTTCGTTTAGTTCACCTAATATTTCATTAGTTAATCCTAAATATGTTTGTACATCTGCCATTCTTACCTCTTATATAATGTGGAAGAGAGCCCAACTAAGGACCCTCTAAAGTTACTACCGAATTAGTCGATAGTAATAGTAGCTAACGCTAGTGACTCAGGACGTAATACTTTACGACCCCATACCAATAGACCTCTTACGATGTCTCTGAATGAAGTAGTAGAACGTACTGTTTCAACAGTCGATAAAGACTGTGCACAAGACATTGCTGACATATGACCAGCTAGTACCGTAGGCAGGCTTGAACCTGAGAACGAACCAGTACCTGTTACAGTAGGCATATTGTTAGACTTATACATCTTGAAGCCACGTAGTGAACCTGAAGCAACTAGACCGTTACGTAGACCACCATCACCTTGGTTGTAGTCAACTGACATCAACTTAGATGAAGTTTGTGCTAACTCCTCATAGAACTGAGGTGCAGCTACAACCCAACGATTCTCTTCTGGTACGTTGTTGTCGTCTAATTGACGAGCAAGACGTGCTAGAACATTCAACGGGTCTACTTCACCTGAAGCGTGACCAGTATCGATAGGTGCTGATGCAGTACCATACGTATTAGTTGTCGCGCCAGTTACAGCCGCTTGTAATACGTTAGAGTCGAAAGAGTCTTTCAACTTGTACGCTGCGTTATCAGACGCAATCTGTTGCCAGTTTACGTGTGAGAAGCGTGCTTCTAAGTCATCTACTTCGAACTGGAAGTACTTAGCTTGGTCTACTTGAAGAACTAATTCTTCGTCAGTAAGGTCCGTGCTAGAGAGAGTTGCATCACGAGTGTAACTGTTTACACTGATTTGCGGCTCTTTGATGATGTTAACTGTATCACCGAACTGAGCGATTTCACCCATATAGTCAGTGTTACAGATTGCTTCAGCTACTGCTGATTTACGGAAAGCAACTTGTACTTTCTTTGAAAAAACTTCTGGCAGCCAAGACGAGTTTGTTTGTCCCGAGACGGCTGGGTCGAAGTTCATTGATGCGCCTGTTTCGAAGCCCATAATATTTCTCCTGTTTAGATATCAAACAACCTATTGCTAGGGTGTAATCTATCATTACTTAATTAAACTAACCTTCTCTAATTCTTCCAGTTTGAAAAGCAGCATCAATCTCTGATTGGTATTGCTCATACTGGTCAACAGAAAGGTTAGCGATTTCTGAGGTTGTCCATAGTTTCTCTTGAGGTGAGTGGTCTTCAACTTTCGTTTTGACTGATACTGCATCTGCAGCAGAACCTCTCGTATCTTTCTGTGGACTAGTTTTTTTCGACACAGCTCCAGCTTTACTAGTAGTAATTCCAACATCCTGTTTGTATAAGTCAATAGCTCTGGAAGCTAACGTAGCATCTCCGTTGTTCTCATAAATCCAAGACTGAATTGCTTCAGGTTGAACTCGTGCCCAGTCGTGGAACTCTTCAGATTCTCTGATACTGGTGAAGTCAGGATGTAAGTTTAGGAGCTCTTGCTCTGCTGCTCTACGATTTGCTACACCTTCTTTCTCTGAAAGCTTTTGAACTTGTGCCTGTAAATCAGACAGTTGTTCTTCGGCTCTCATATGTGCTACTGTTTCTACTACATCATAAACATCGGGATAGTCCTCTCTAAAAGTAGCCAGTTCTTCTGGGGTTTTAGGTGCGGTATAGGTAGGTCGGTTAGCCAACATCTCTGCTTTGAGTGATGTTTCTTTAGACTTCCAGTCTCCTAGTTTTCTATCATAATGTTTCTTCAAATCATCGTAACGCTTTTTAAAGTCTACCTTCTTGAATTTATCATTGGGTTCTTCTTTATAAGTGTCGTCTACCGAGGTAGCCTCTGTGGTTGCAGTATCTGTAGTGACCTTTTCTTCTTCTAAGATTGTTGTCTCACCATTAGATATTACTGCTTCCTTACGAGGGGCTCGATAAGCTAAAGAATCATTAGCACCTTTAATACCTCTCTTGGCATCTTTGTTGCTGTTGTCCCATTTCTTATTTGCGTTATAAGGGTTTGCTTGTGGTTGTTGGATTTCCTCCGTTCTTGTTGCTGTTGCTGTTGTCATATTGACCTCCATTAAGTGCCCATTCTATTGGGGTGGCTTTCGGGGTTGCTCGTCCCTTACGGAACTTTTAAATCCAAGGTGCTCAATTAAGAGGTAGCCTTGGGGTTGTCACTACAAAGTCAGTCTCGTCTCGTCAGTTTGACTGGGGGTTTGTAGTTAGTTTATTTAAAACGGATTAGAATCCGCGTTGTCTTTTAATTTCTTGTTGTCTTTGGTACTCGGAATTTTGTTTTCTTTCTTCCTCATCTGGGTCGATAGTTCTCTGTACATCACTCTCCAGATAGTCCATAGCGCCATCATAGGCTTTACCCATAGACTTTAGAAGTGAGCCTAACATACCTTCTTTATTGTTTAATACTTTAGGACGTTGTACATAGTTACCTTCTTTATAACCAGGTCTATCAAAGAAACCACCTTTAGCAAAACCTGTGTCGTCCATTTGTTGATACTCTTGCTTCATAGATGATTCGTCATATTCACCTTCTGCTTTGTCCATCATCTTACGTAACTTGTCTACACCTAATTGCTTAACTGCTTTAGCTGTAAATACAAACTCACCATCTGATAACTTAGCATTAATAGAATCACTGGTCTCTGTACCTGGTCCATCTACTGCACCATCACCTGTAAAGTCTGAGTCTACTGCTGACCCTACTTTATTAAGGATACCTTCTAGCTCTGGGTAATCAGACATTGCTTGCCCTAACACCTCAGCCTCTTCAGGAGATAAACCTGTTTCTGATTCCTCTCCCATTGGGTAATCCATTGGCATATCTTCTTCAAAGTTTAATGGAACTTCTGGGGCTAACATAGACCCTGTATCATCATAATTCATAATTTCACCACCTTCTTCATATCCTCGTTGTTCTTTTCTAAGTGCTTCTAAGCCACTTTCCTGTTGCTCTCTACGTAGTCTAAGCATATCTGTAGTACTCTGAGTATCTGTTTGTTGTTCTTTTTTATCAGAGAACTGATTATATAACCACGAACCTAAGCCATACCCTGCTGCTCCTGCCGCTACTGTTAGAGCAACTATACCACCTAACGCATACCCTTGTTGTGTTGGGCTATAATTGTATTGTTCTTCTATAGGTGTTGTAGGTACTACACCTTTCTTTGTTATTCCTTTTTCAAATTCTGGGTACTGTGATTCCATCTTCCATAATCTTGATGAATCATCTAGTAGACCGCCTTCTGCAAATCCTGGGGTATCTTTCATTACCTTACACGCGTACATATCACCTGCCATACAGGCTTTTCTTAATTCATCGTGCTTAGATGCACGACCACTACCGCGTGATGAACTCTCTACTGGTGCTATGACACCTGCACTTACACCTGCACTTGCTATACTCATTACTTCTTCTCCACTTGCTTACGCAGTAGGAGGAGCTGACGCAGAAAATGTACTTTCCCCTGGCTGCGGTACATCTCCCGTTCCGATGTTGCCATCGCCATTGCCTGTAACACCTTCACCTGCTCCACCTCCAGGTATTCCTCCACCTTCACCCATAGGGGATTGTTGACCATTTGTTCCAGGTGGTTGCTGTTGATTTTGAAGTCCGATAATTTCTGCATAGATTGCTGCCTCTTCAGGTGAGTTGATTATTTCTTCAGGGTCAAAGTCAAGGCTGTAAGCCAACTCTTGAATGATTTTAGAAACTTTAACGAATGGTGCAACAGCTGGGTTCTGTACTGATTGAAGGAATGTAGTAAGTCTTTGAGACCTAACTTCCTTCTGCATAAGTGAACTAGTTCCTGTAGCTTTAATTTCGAGGTCGCCAATAACATTTAATTCTCCTTCATAGAATTGCATATTCCATTGATAGAATGCAACACCTAATGGTTTTAATAAGAAGTCATCAAGGTTCTTGACAACTGTTTTTATATTTAGTGAAGCCGCACCCATCAACATAGACATACCAGATGCAGTACGTGTCATACCTTGTACACCTGTATTACCGTGTGAATACGATGGGATTCCTGTGGACTCATCAGATAACTGTCTGAATCTATCAAACATTTGCATATTCTCTGGTGCAGTATTTGGGAACTTCAACCCATAAATTGACTGACCAGGCATACCTGCTTGTCTCTTGAATATCTTACCTGGGTAGATATCCATTGATTGTCCTGCTACTAATGCAGCTTCGTCTATGTCGAAGACTAACGAACCAGCAAGAGCTAGGTTATCGATAGCCATTCTTGCGTGACCATTCATAATCTGTTGTGAGTCTTCCATATTCTCTGGTACACCTACACCCCAGAAAGAGTATGGGTTCTTCTCATATGGTACAGCATTGTATGGTAGTCTACTTGGTTTAAAAGGATTACCTACTAATCGTAGTATCTTTCCTTGGCATACCCAAGCATTAACTTGTATTTCTTCTAGGTCATTAATACTGTCATCGATGTCTAAGCCTGCATCTCTAGCATACTCGGCATCCATAACGCCCCAGTATTCTAGTACTTCAAATCTATCTGTGTCTGTGAATGAGGCTGAGTTGTTATCTAACTTAATCTCATCTTCAAATGAGCGCTTCTGATAATTATAACCTTGTTTAATACACTCTGATATCTTAGTCTTATCAAAGTAAGGTCTATTCATTAAGGCTCTTAGTTGAGACTTGTTGTATTTATGTCTATGTATTGACCATTCTGCACTATCGATATCTGTTGCGTTAGGGTCTGGATAGAAGTCCCAAGCACTAACAAACTCTAGTCTAGGTACTCTTACTTCTTCAGGGGTATACTCTCTACCACCTTCCTCGCTAGTAGTCCACTTATGTATAGTCTTATTGTAATTAAATGGACCTTTGATAATACCAGTACCTAAGAGTACTGATTCAAAGATAGCGTTACGTAATTCAGTCGCTCCGTTAGACTCTTCAATCTGGTCGTGGATTAACTTCTCCATTCTACGTGCAGCTATCTGAGCTGGTTGTATCTGTGGCATTTCAGGTGCTCTCGCTGAACCCTTCGAGACTACTGTATCACCTTCTTCATTTTGGTACTCTTCTTCAAGAGAGCCTAAGAATTTATCTGAATCAGTCTGGATTGCTCCAGGGGCTAACGTCTGTCCATCACCTTCAAAACCTACATCATAAGGGTTAAAGTTTCCTACGTTGTCTTCTGTAATACCTTCTTGTGGTGTGTAGTCTAAATTACCCTCTAACTCTGGAGAGATATCTTGTGGACCACCTGTCTTCTCTTGTAGTGGATTTAGATGTGCGTACTCTGCAATACCATCTGGTAAGATAGTCTCTTGAATTTGTAGTGGGAACTTAGCTCCTGAGAATACAACATCAATTAATTGCCCATAGGCAGCAAGTACTTTAGTCTTAGTAACTTTAATAAAGACCTTAGACTTCTCATTCTCTTTGAACTTAATCCGCTTATTATAGACTCCGCGATAATTGTGGTATGCATCTAACCATCTCCTCTCGTCATCCTTTCTACCTCTCTCTGCTGAATCAAATCTTTCTTCTACTAATCTAGCTAGGTTAGATATAAAGATTTCACTGACACCTTCTTCTACAGGGGGAGTATTAACTAACTCATCTGCAGATACAAATGGCGTTTCAGATTCATTGATGTTTAAAGGAACTGGTTTCTTTGCCATTTATATTAGATAAAATTATAACTTGTATATACTATTATACACCTGTTTACGGGTTTTGTCAACCCCTAAAGTGAAAATAAAGTGAAAATAGTTTGAAAATAATTATAAGTCATTGATTAATAACCAAAAGTAGAATCAGCCATTTGTGGTATATCTAAGTTCTTTTTAAATTCAAACATCTCATTGAATGTAGTAGAACGTGGTCTAGACATAATAAGATAACGTAATGCATCATAGGCGTGGTCTGCTGCTTTAGTGTCTACGTCTTCTGGTCTAGCTCTATCTACAGGTATTGTTTGTAGTTCTCTTATAAGGTTAGGGCAACTATTAAAGATTTGCATCTTAGGTCTACCGTCTGTCTTATTCTGTTTAAGTCTCTCGTGTATCTGTACCTTACCTGCTAATCTATTCTTATCTGCTGGTCTAAGCTTATGTCCTGCTCTAACAAGTATCTCACCAATAGTAGGACCAGTATAACCAGTTCTGTTCCAAGCAGCGGTGTCTAACACACCAGGGATAGAATGTGCATCACCTTGTTCATAGGCTGTTATTCTTTCTGCTAAGTCTTCACCTGTTAATCCTTTTTGATATAACTCTCTATAGATAATAAGAGTATCGTCACTAGGGTCTACAGCTGCCCAGATAACCGCGGACTCTGCAGCGTATCCGTAGTCAACGCCCTTAAGTCTATTCCAATTAGGGGGTATATCAAATGGTGGTATAACGTGTATGGAAGTATCGAACTCTACAAAGGCAGCCCCTTCATTAATATCCCAGTTACCTTCTAACAACTGCTTACGTTGTACAGGAGGTAGAGATGCTAACATCTTCTTATAGTCTGTACCAGATAGATAAGGGTTGTCATCTAACAAAGCAGGAATAAACTTCCTAGTCATATCATCCTTACCACTGAATGATTCATTAGCAGGCGCAGCTTCAATGTATCTTTTCTTTACCCAATGAGCACCTGCACCACCAGGGTTAGCTGTGCATCTCATATACGTTTTAATCTCTGGGTCTGTTGTTCTAAGTCTTGATGCTAAGTAGTTCCAAGCAAACTCTGTAGGTAAGTGTGTTATCTCATCAAACCCTATCCAACTATATGCTTGTCCTTGATATCTATATACGTCTGCATCCTTCTCAAGGAAACTAAACTGTACTGTAGCACCAGAAGGAAACTTCCAAGTTCTATCTACTTCCTTGAACTTAGCACCTTTGAATGCTTTAGGATATAACTCCCTAGACTTATCAATTAACTCTCGTAGTTCAGGCATAGAACGTCTAAGTATAAGAGCTCTATGTTGTGCTCTATGTGCATATCGTAATGGGTCTACTAACATAGCATAAGACTTACCACCACCAGCTGCACCACCATATAGTACATCTTTCTCGGGGGCTGCTAAGAACTCTGTCTGTGGTCCTGGGTTAGGTTTAAAGGCTACATCAGCTCCTTCCTGTCCTACTGCTGAAGCTATCTCTTTATCACTGACAACTCGGGAGACAGACTTATTCTCAGTTGCTTTCTTAATCTTCTTAGAAGCATCACTACGTTTCTTGTGTCCTTCTTTAACCTTATTGTTTATGTTAGCAAAGTAACTCTTAGTATACTTCCTAGTAGCACCTTTCTTAAAACCTCTCTTCTTTCTAGGTGTACCATCTTTCTTTAATCTAACATAGGTATCTAAATATACATCTAAGGTATCAATATCTAATTCAGGGTATTGTTCTTTACATTCCTCAATAGTAATCTTAGGTATGTTCTCATTAGATATTGGACTAGGCTTCTTGGACATTATCTTTATGTATCATCTTATGTAATCCTTGAGCAGATACCTTCCTACCTGTTGTAGCTTCTAACCAACTAGCAGCATCTCTATAAGAGAATGCACCTTGTCTAACATAGCCCTTAGCTTCTTCTAATGTTTCTAGTTGTGATGTTATAGGCACAGCATACCCAGGATTATCCTCTATAGCTTCATAACCAAAAGGAATAGTACTCCCTTTTAACTTAACTCTTAGTTCTCCAGTATTAGTTAGTAGAGACATACTCAACCTCTTCAGCTTCTTCTACTATTAACTCTTCCTTAGCAGGCATAATAAAGATACCACCAGATACATTATGTTCTACATTCATCTTCTGTTCCTTAACAACACCCACTCTGTCTAACAAAGTCTGAGCTGCTTGTAACTTCTGATTAACTTGTGGTATGGGTTCGTTAGAAGTCATAATATCTACTATCTTACTAGCAGCTCTTGGTGCATTCTTAGTTAACATAAAGGTAGCAACATCTAATATCTCTTTAGATAAAGAATTAATAACAAATGTAGAGGGGGACTCTTTAGTATAACCAGCTACTGTCATAGCTTGTCTAACATCACCAGTCTCTGAATCATAAAGAGCATTAAGGAATGCTTCTTGCTTATCCGTATAGACACGCTTTGTGTCTAACATAGTCTGTGGTATGGACATATTCTTTTCCTATTATCTAACAGTTAGTATGCTTAGTATAGATATCTATATGTAACTCTTATATGAACTCGTAATGAATAGTGATAAGAACTAATATAAGAATAACTACTTACGAATCCTTAAGAACTTTTTAAGATATCTTATATGATATATTATACACCTGTTTGTGACATCTGTCAACCCCTAAAGTGAAAATAGTTTGAAAATAAATTAACAATGCTTTCATATCAAGGTTTATAGAGTACTCGTAATGTACTCGTAATGTACTCGTAATGTTCCGAATAAATGGTGATTGATTATCATATACTGGTTGACACTGGATTCTTGGTTGAAATGTATGACATTGATATAGATGTCCCCATACCCCCCCCTGTTCCCTGCCTACCCTATACATTATTATATACTGATACTCTAATATAATCATATTGTTATATAATAAAACTCTAATGTATTCGTATTACTATATCATAATATCATAATGTTCTAATGTATCTATATCAGTATATCATAATACAATAATATTCTAATGTAACTGCATTAGGGTATCATAATATTCTAATAAACTGATATAGATATATGGGTGTATCATTGTATAATAATATAATTATATAATAATGTACTAATGTGGTTTACAGTAACGCGAATGATAGTCATTATCAGTTGGATTATTCTTATATAACCACATCATAATATTCTAATACAGTACTATACTGATATACTAAAC
>Ga0257115_1001841_pt1 | contig 13393 bp, 13 predicted proteins | sample SI112_100mmetaG_FD_194465 | JGI IMG/M metagenome (GOLD analysis project Ga0257115, IMG submission 194465) | Marine microbial communities from Saanich Inlet, British Columbia, Canada - SI112_100m | ecosystem: Environmental > Aquatic > Marine > Inlet | place: Canada: British Columbia | collected...
CCACGGTAAATACGATCGCGGCGGCAAGGTAACGCCAATCGAGCGGCGCCGTGTAGAACACAATGACCAGCACAGGAATCAGAAAAATTCTCAGCCCGGTAATCAGATTGGGTATATTAATACGATTCACAATGAGTATCTTAATACAGTAACCATAGTTTACTGGTTGTGGAGCGTCGCATAAATATGTTCTGCCAGTATTCGGCTAATTCCTTCCACTTTAGCCAGTTCCTCCAGACCGGCACTAGCGACCTGGGCACTTCCACCGAAGTGTCGTAATAACGACCTCCTTCGCTTGGGACCAACGCCATCAATTCCTTCCAGGACTGACTCAGTGCGTTTCTTGCCGCGACGAGTCCTATGGGCGGTGATCGCGAACCGGTGACTTTCATCCCGGATATGCTGGATCAGATGTAACCCTGGATTATCCTGCGCCAAATTCAGTTCTGGTCCCCCAGACAGAACAAGAGATTCAAGTCCGGCCTTTCTCGTTGGGCCTTTTGCAATTCCCACCAGCGTCACGCCCTTAATCTGGAGTTCTTCGAATATTTTTTCGGCCTCACTAAGTTGTCCCTTACCTCCATCTATAAACAGAATATCCGGCAGTAAGCCTTCGCCCTTCTTGATGCGTGTGTAGCGTCGACTCAGCGCCTGCGACATAGCCGCATAGTCATCACCAGGAGTGATTCCATCAATATTGAATCGCCGGTAGTCGGACTTGAGCGGCCCATTTTGATCGAACACCACACAGGACGCGACCGTCGCCTCTCCCGAGGTATGACTGATATCGAAGCATTCAAGGCGGCCTGGCATTTCTTCCAGGGACAATGCTTCCTGCAACGACTGAAATCGCTGTTGCAGGTTGTTACGACTCGCCATATGGGACCCAAGGCTTTGTTCTGCGTTAGTCACCGCAAGGTCAACCCAGCGTTTGCGATGACTCCTGACATTATCCGAGATCATGACCTTTCGACCTGACTGGCTGGTTAGCGCCCCCTCAAGGACGAATTTGTCCTCAATCCTGGCATTCACCACCACTTCCGGCGGCGTCTCCCTGCCCCCACTGCCACTCAGGTAAAACTGCGGCAGGAAAGCCGCCAACACTTCTGATTCGTTCTCATCAAGCCTTGTTTTAGGAAAAAAAGTCTTGTTGCCGAGCATTCTTCCACCACGAATAAACATCACAAGGACACACACACCACCAGGATTGATGACCACAGCGTGCACATCGATGTCTCCTTGGTTTCCAACGACGTACTGTTGTTCCTGGATTTTACGAAGATGGCCTACCTGATCCCGATAGTGCGCGGCTTTTTCAAATTCCAGTTTGTCGGACGCATCTTCCATCTTGTTCGCATAATCTTGCATCACTGCATTGTTCTTCCCCTCCAGGAACATCGCAGCATGCTTTACGTCGTCCGCATAATCTTCGATCGAGATCAGGTCACAACAGGGCCCCGAGCATCTTTTTATCTGATACTGCAGACAGGGTCGGGCTCGGTTTTTAAAAAACGTGTCTTCGCACTGCCGTACCTGGAACACCTTCTGCAAGATGTTGAGCGAGTCACGAACACTGTACGCGCTGGGGAATGGACCGAAATAACGACCTTTCTTTTTCTGCGCACCGCGATGAAACGCCAGTCTTGGATATTTGTCCCCAGTGGTCAGTAAAATATAGGGGTATGATTTGTCGTCACGAAAAACAATGTTGTAGGGCGGTTTGTATTCCTTAATCAGCGACTGCTCAAGCAGCAACGCTTCTGTTTCACTACCAGTAACCGTTGTTTCAACCTTCTGGATTCTGGAAACCAGCGCCATGGTTTTGGAATCCAGTGCGTTGGAACGGAAATAGCTCGACACCCGGTTTTTTAGGTTTTTTGCCTTACCTACGTAAAGAATGGCTTCTTCTTCGTCGAACATTCGATAGACGCCGGGCCTGGACGGAAGTCGCTTGATGAAGGCTTTAGAGTCGAAGGGTGTCATGGGTATGCCATGTTACCGGCAGCCGTCACTACGTCCAGAAACATCTGGTACGTGAGTCGGCCTGTCTGGGTGTTGTATCGACTGCAGTGGTAGGAATCGACAAGCGTTACCTCATCCATAACGTGAATCGCACCATGTGCAAACGGGTAATCGGACTGTTTACCACCCAGGGCTCTGATCGTTGCCCTGTGCGCTACTCCCCCTAACAGGAGTAGTACCGGGCTGGTGTTTAGCTGATGCGCCTCAATTTCCCTGATAAGGAACCGACTGCAGTTTTTTACTTCCCTGGAAGAAGGGAGGTTTTTTATTGGCAGGCATTTTACAGCATTGGTGATCTTTACCCGCCCAGCCAGCCCTGATGCTTTGAGCACTTCGCTCAGCAGGTCACCCGACGAGTCGCCAACAAAGGGAACACCGGACCTGTTAGCACCATGCATGCCTGGTGCCAAACCTATAATCATAAGCGAACATGAATCAGCTCCTGAGCCAGCAACAGGCTTGTTCCAGTAGTCGGGATGGCTGTCCCTGAGGCGTTCGAACTGATTACTCAGGCGACGGCACTTCCTGCATGCGAGCAGTTTACGATTTGCTAATTCCTGAGTTATATTTGCAGCATTCACTCCGCCATTATAAACCCGCGGGTGTCACGCTGCGACTTCCGCGTCGATAATGCCATACTTGATCGCGAGCCTGGTCAGGCCAACATCATTTTTGAGATCCAGCTTTTCGAACACGCGATAACGGTAACTGTTAACCGTCTTCGGACTTAAGGATAGCTTTTCAGCGATATCCTGGGCATTGACCCCCATGATAACCATCAGGGAAATCTGCATTTCACGCGTACTGAGTTGGTCAAACGGGGATGTGTCCGCTTCAGAGAAAGGCCGAAGCGCGCGTTGTTGGGCAATTTCGGCGCAGATGTATCGCTGCCCGGCATGCACCTTGCGAATCGCCAACAGCATTTCCTTGATGTCTGCGCCTTTGGTGAGATAGCCCGAGGCACCAACATTCAGCAATTTGGATGGGTAGGGTTCATCTTCATAAATGGTGACCACGAGAACCCTTACCTCCGGGTGCGCGCGCAGACACCTGCGAGTAGCTTCAAGCCCACCAATCCCAGGCATCTGAATATCCATCAGGACAACATCGGGCTTCAGTTCCCTGACAAGCTCCACTGCTTCTTCCCCGCTGCCGGCATCGGCAATAACTTTCAATCCCGGCACATCTTCCAGTAAACGTCGAGTGCCTGTTCGTACTAGTTGATGATCGTCTACGACAATAATTCGAATCACTGTATTCTCCTTCTTGCGGCTCAGTCACCAAAGATAGACCTGACACACAAGGATTGGAAGTCAGCAGACGCCGATTCCCATTGAAGGAAAATGCTGTGTTTTGTGTAGGAAAAAGCCTACTTTTCTATGTTCCTAATTTGAAAATGCCTGCAAGCCAGTCTGGGCGCGACCCAGGATCAATGCGTGGACATCGTGGGTGCCTTCATAGGTGTTGACAGTTTCCAGGTTCATCAGGTGCCGCATCACATGGTACTCATCCGATATACCGTTACCGCCATGCATGTCCCTCGCCATCCGCGCGATATCGAGCGCTTTGCCACAGTTGTTTCGTTTCATCATGGAGATGTTCTCAACCGGACATTCGTCATTGTCCATCATTCGGCCGATTCGAAGAGCACCCTGTAACCCCAGGGTGATTTCTGTTTGCATATCAGCCAGCTTCTTCTGGATCAGTTGGTTTGCGGCCAGTGGTCTGCCAAACTGTTTACGGTCCAATGTGTAAGTACGGGCTGCATGCCAGCAATACTCTGCGGCCCCCATCGCTCCCCATGAAATACCGAACCGTGCTTTGTTAAGGCAACCAAACGGCCCTCCAAGACCCTTCGCATTCGGCAGCAGGTTCTCTTCGGGTATCTCAACGTCACGCAGCACGATCTCGCCGGTTACCGACGCTCGCAAGCTGAGCTTTCCCTCAATCTTGGGGGTTTCAAACCCGGGTGTTCCTCTCTCGACAATGAACCCCCTGATTTCGCCATCCAGTTTTGCCCAGACCACCGCAAGGTCGGCAATTGGCGAGTTGGTGATCCACATTTTTGCACCATTGAGAAGATAACCATCGGAGGTCTTTTCAGCTCGGGTAATCATGCTGCCGGGATCAGAGCCGTGATCGGGTTCCGTCAGTCCGAAACAGCCAACCCATTCTCCGGTTGCCAGTTTAGGCAGGTATTTCTCTCGCTGCTCTTCTGTACCATAGGCGTAAATTGGGTGCATCACGAGTGAAGATTGAACGCTCATGGCGGAACGATAGCCCGAATCCACTCGCTCGATCTCCCGAGCAACCAGGCCGTAGGAAACATAGTTTATATTCGAACAGCCATATTTCTCTGGCAAGGTTGGGCCAAGAAGACCAAGCGAACCCATTTCGGTCATAATTTCGCGATGAAAGTGTTCATCACGGTAGGCCTGCCGGACACGCGTCATCAGCTTGTCCTTCGCATAGCTTTTCGCTGTGTCCCGAATCATGCGCTCATCATCCGAGAGCTGATCGTCCATACAAAATGGGTCTTGCCAGTTAAAACTTGCCATAATTACCTCGTGTTATTTCAATCCAGCATGGCCGGATTGGCATGTCTGTTAAAGCCGCGCGCATTATATAGATTCAGCCCGCCAGAAGCATGAGTTGGGAGAAATCAATTCAACCCAGGCCTTGTTTCAGCGCTGAAATCAATGGTTCACCGGCTAATCTATTTTCGACAGATACCCGGCTTCAGGCTGTTTAGGTCAATTATCACCCGCGTTAGCTACATTCTTAAAACCCGATTGACCCGAAGGCACCAGCATGAGCACCGGTTTAACTGGATTAGCTGTCACTCTATTTGTCACGTTTTCCCTTCAATTGGCTAGCTAGCTACTGACAGAAAGATTTGAACTTGAGAACTATACAGACGAGGCCAGACACCATATGCTCGAGGTGTTTGGGCAGACCGTAAATGGTGGAGATATTGTCGTGGTTCATGAAGGGCGCAAAGAAGCCACAAAACTGCCACCAGAAAAGCTCGAACGAAGATAGCGCCGACAAATAAGTTAAGAGGTAGTCACTGGGCCGTATGAAGGGGTACTCGACACAAAATGTAGCGGAACTGCTAGAACTGTCCCCGGAACTCATTCGGGAAATTGCTCGCGCAGGGATTCTAGAGCCGACCAGAACAGCCGGGAATCACTATCGCTTCGACTTTCAGGACATCATTGTATTGCGCACGGCGAAAGAACTCATGCAAGCTGGTGTTCGACGGGCAGAAATTAACAACGCCCTTTTTAATCTCAAATCCAAATTACCGTCGAACCGCCCACTGACTTCGTTAAGAATTGCAGGGGATGGCGGCGCTGTTGTAATTCGTGAGGCCGACCAGGTCTATGATGCAGCGACCGGACAGATACATTTTAATTTCGCTGTAGCAGACCTTGCAGGAACAGTTGCGCCACTGGCTCGACAGGCAGCCGAGGAAGCGCAAGCCAGCGACCAGCTTTCTTCTGATGACTGGTTCGACCTTGGAGTCGACCTGGAGGCAGTTTCTCCGCAGGATGCCCCTGCCGCCTACCTTCGAGCCCTTGAGCTGGACCCCTACCATTCTGATGCACACGTCAACATTGGAAGATTGCTACAGGAAGCCGGTGAATACGAATCCGCCGAGGAACACTACAACCATGCACTCGATGTTGAACGCGACAATGTCCTTGCCGCATTCAACCTTGGGACACTGTTTGAGGATATGGGCAGGATCCAGGACGCGATCGACGCGTACAAGCGTGCCTCAAACCTGGCAGACGCACACTACAACCTGTCTCGGCTCTATGAGCTGGTTGGGGAGCACGCGGAGGCGCTAAAACACCTGAAGACCTACCGAAGTCTTATAGAACGAAGCTAAACGGATAATGGATAGCAATCAGGAATTGACTATCGCCAGCCCCAGACTAATGAATAACCGGGTTAGCATTTTCAAGCGCCGACCTGACCAGGCGATAACCAAGGATAACCAGCCTACCCTCAAGTCGATTAACACCATCAATCGAATAGTCAAAGCGGTATTCACGCCAAAGCCGCCACTGGTCATTCCTGTCGCGACTACACGACAATCTTATTCGCTGCACGGTCTGGTCCAAGAGCTGTGCGCCCTCTTTTTCGCATTCCTTACGCGCATATTGCACGGCATAAGTTTTCGATTGCATCGAGTTGTGCCAGTAAAGGGCAACAACGACTAACGCGACAATGAAGAGTAAAGAATCCATAAGTTCACATTAGTGCACATTGTGTCTTAACAACAAGCAATGAATCGCGTATATTCCGCATCCTCTGGAGAGGTGGTCGAGCGGCCGAAGGCACCGCGCTTGAAACGCGGCGATGAGCAATCATCCGTGGGTTCGAATCCCACCCTCTCCGCCAATATGTCAAGCTATGACTGGCTCTCCGGCCAGTTGCCTATACTCTGCCCTCAATCGTGCCCTCATTGCATGCCGGGCTGCCTATCTCTTCTCTTGCAGTGGTGTTAAGAACTTTAATTGGACAGATCAGCTAGCACTTCCGGCCCAGCAACACCCCACCGCCCCCCTACCCGCACTTCACACAAATGGGACTCCTGCAGTACCTAGGTATTACTGGTTTGGAGGGAGGGTATGGATGGTTTTGAACTACATCTCTTCTGGGTGAGTTATGCGCTAAAGCAGAACGTCATTCCACTGAGAACCGTGCTATTAAATTTCCAAATAACCTGGCCGCCTGTAAGACAGTAGATCATTGGCTATTCAGACATTGACCATTCTCTACCGAAAAACTACACCAAGGGTTTCTTTTCGCAAAAAAAACCAATCAAGATGCCTTTGAAATCCGGGATAAAATGCGGTTTAAACCGCCTATCTTCCCAAGCGAAGAACGTTTGGGCCTGTTTAAATCCAATCTAACCAATACTAGATCACATTTCGAGAACGCAAGCCTGCTATCTGCTCATCAGTGTATCCCTGCGCTCTGAGCAGCACGTCAGTATGCTGGCCCAGTTCCGGTACTTGTGCAGAGGGGGTCAGTGGTGTCACGCTCATTTTGATAGGTGTACCGACGATAGGTATCGTCTCACCTCTCTCATCAATTGCCTCCTGAAAGTAACCATTTATCCACGCTCCCTGATCCGCTACTGTACCTGCATAGTCCCTAACCGGCGCATAACGCACACCCATTTCACGAAGTACCGAGCACCATTGCTCAGTTGTCTTTTCTTTGAAAACAGGATTAAGCCGCTCAAATAGTTCGGTCAGATCTTCACGACTTGCCAGCAAACCCAGAAACCGCTCATCCAGCGCTAACTCGGGCTGCCCCATAGCAATGAAAAATGCATCACGGCTATCCGGGGGTACGCCAATCACACCAATCCATCCATCACGGGTCTCAAAAATACCATAGACCCCACGCAATAAAGGATGACTGAAATGTCCTCTGCCAGGCACCTTATTGGTCATCAGGTAATGAGTATATTCTGATGCCTGGGCCCAGATCTGACCGCCTAACAAAGATCCTTCTATTTTCTGGCCCTGGCCACTTCTCTCTCGATAATATAAAGCCGCAAGAATGCCGCTCAAAAGATTCTGCGAACCAATATGGTCAGCTATAGTCGCGCCCACGGGTGAATAGGGAGATCCGTCATAACCGATGGTACTGATCAAGCCACCAGCACACTGACCAGCAAGGTCAGCACCTTCCTGGGCAGCGTCCGGGCCATCAGGTCCGAAAGTACTCCCAGCGGCCCAGATGATACCGGCATTGAGTTCCCGCAGATCCTCGAACCCCCGGTCAGGCACGCGCAGCAACCTATCGCAAACTGACAGCCGACCGTGAACATGAAGACCAGACATAATTGACTAAAGAACTTCACGCCGAGATCAAGGCGGAACTCGCCAAACGAAGGGGCAAGATAGTCTGAGTATCATGTCTGTTGACAAGAACTGATATCGGTGTCACTATTCGGTACCGATTTCAGTACCGAAATACCCATGAAATACGTGACTATGACCGAACTCAAGCAACGGGCCAGTCGAATTCTGGATGAGAAGAAGCCAACAGCCATTCTGCGTAACAGCAAGGTGGAAGGGTACTACGTCCCAGTAGAATCCCTGGCCTTCGACACGATAGATGACACCCGGGTAGCGGAACTGACTGAGTCGATTCTTGATCAGCGATCGGAGGTGCTGGCCTACCTTGCGAAGCGATGAAGTTCGCATTACCAACAGAGCAGCAGATCGCCGACCTGCATGAGCACCTTTTAGCCAGACACGGCGGACTACCGGGATCACGAATCGGTACATCGCTCGGTGCAGTGATGGGTCGAGTCCAGACGAACCTGGCATACCAATTCGAAGATCCAACTGTCGCACAAGTCGCGGCCTTCACGGTATACGCCATTACAGTCGGACATCCATTCAACGATGCCAATAAACGCACGGCGCTTACCATCGGAGATCTGATTCTGTTGATGAACGATGAAAACATCATCGCGTCTGAGTATCAGATTGAGCTTGCAGACGTGATCATCGAGCTTGCCGCTGGAAACATCAATCAAGATCAATTCATGGAAACCTATATCGAGATGCTGGGACGAGATAATTAGACAAAGTCGGGTACCGGGACACATCCGTCCTCACCGACATTGTCGAGCTGATCACTGTAGTCACCTGTATAGATGGGTGTGTTGAATTGCATGCAAGATTGACCCGGGTTTTGCACAGGAATTTAACCCGCCTGGATCGTCTCAGGCGCCGAATTGCACTGTGTTTTTTATCTTGGAGGTGGGTCACTCCAATATGCAAATATTATCGACAATTGGCTCAATATTCGGTGCAATTCAACACCCTACCCCCACTTCACAGAAAGGGACTCCTGCTGTGTAGGTATTACTGGTTTGGAGGAACTGATAGAGGCGAGGATCTTCTTATATTTGCTTCAGACTACCCCCACCATGAGGGCACCGACAATCCGATCGGACGTTTTGAAAAAACGATGAAGACCACACCGAAGGCACTGAAGCAAAAATTCTATACGGAGAATTTCAAGGTCCTGCTAGACAAAAATTGAGCAGCTTCCTTTGCTCCTAATTCTCTTAGACGACAAATTAAACGATCAGTCGTGACAGGGTTTTGAAGGTGACGGGACATCCAAAGCAGGGTTTTGATCAAAAAAACCGACCGGCAATAGAGTAAAACCCGCGTACTCGACCGGCATGATCGGCCAGTCTTCAGGGCGCGGCACGTGCGTCACACCGAAGGTGTGCCAAACCACCAAATCGGTGTCTTCAATAGGCCGCTCGGCAGCCGTATAGGCTGGCAAGCCAGCACCACCAGAATGCAGATTCGAAAATGGCCCCGCACCGGCGTAAAGCTCATTAGATTCATATGGAGTAACCCAAAGATTGTGTTTCGCAAACGCGCCCCTTTTCGCGGGCAGAGAGTTATCACCTGACAACATGACCGGAGACGCCTGAGGCAAAAGCTTATAACCAACGGGAAGACCCAACTGATTTTTTACTGAAGGATTAACCACGCGCCAACTTCGACTGCGAGCCGGATCAACTTCCCTTTTGGCCTCGTGTTCAGTTTTAAGCGTTCTAGAGATAGCGCGGAACCCCGAATCCAACGGGTTTTCGGGGCCCGGCGGCAACGCCTCAACTTCCATCTCGCACACCGAATTATCAAGCCCGTCCAAATTAAAATCCAAACGAAAACAAAACAGGTGTTGGTGGATTGGAGAGCTTATCATCGGCGCAACCATCGGCGAGGTATCAGTTCCCTTGCCGTCTGCGACAACGGAAGCACCAATATGGCCTGTGAGCTTCGTCTCCATCTGGATCGTCCCGTCCTGATAAAAGTACCAGTAGAACCCGTATTCATAATTACCAACCGTATGGAAGGTGCTCACCACCAACCTCCTTGATCGGCGGACCTCCGGGCTCGGGCTTGGGTGCATCATGTTGGTATGCTTCCAAAGAACACCGTAGTCCTCCTCGTGTAAACAAATGACGTTCTTGACCTCCTGAGACTCACCGTTTGACTTCAAGATCGTATTGTCAAAATAATAAATTTCGCCCAAACAATCGCAGCCCAAAGATAGGGAATTAGCCATGTGGCCCATGTTGGTCTCCCCTGAGTCGAGCGCGTGCTTAAAGCTGTGCATCGGCGAAGAATCTCCATAAGGGACCACCATCTCGGACAGGGAGGCCCTATAAAGTATCGATCGATCTCTGCCGTGGTCGTTATATCTGACGTCATGCAACACCAGGCCTTCAACGGGGTTAAGCGAAACACGTAGCTGCCACTTTTGCCACTTGATCACCTGACCCTCAACCTGAAAACTGGCGCCTTCGGGCTGAGTAATCTCGAGAGGCTTTACATCATCTCTGACAGACTCCACTCGATTGGCCGCGTATTCGCCGTCGGCCTCTGGAATGGGCGCCACGCCGAAATCCTCTATGACAACTTGTCCGCTATCGACGTCTACATAACCGATCAGCCCCTCAATCGGTCGCGCATAGGGGTTACCGTCTATGTGCTTAAGCAAAAAGAAAATGGCGCTGAACATTCTCGCGTCCGGGTCCATTTTCGGATGGCGCTTCCCAGCCACCCAGGGTTCCACGTGCACGAGCGACAAATCCTCGACCCCTCTCTTGCCTAGCGCATCAACACATTCCTTTGTCTTAAACAGTAGCCCGATAGCCTTAACCACATCGGGACCACATACAGCGACTTGGCCATCTTCAACCCACGTAAACTCCGCAAGCTCAGCCTTGGCAAGTGAGACTCTAGCGTCAAAGCTCTGTTTTTGTTTTGGATCGTGACCAATCAATCTGATTATTCGTTCAAAAGACGTCCCAGCCTTAAAGTTAAGAACAACATTCTTGTCAGGCTCATCAGCAAAACCGCTAGAATAAAACGCCAATTCACTCAGCTTATTCGCAGCCTTAAGAATACCCACGGCCTCTTCGAGCTCTTTTGCAGTGCAACGATCCAAGGGGTGAATTTGAACGGGTTCGACCTTACTCATATCATTCACTAGACTTCTCCTAAATAAAACTCTCGAGCCGGACGGCTCGCGCAGAATTCAATCAAATATGGGTCAACGACAAAACTGTACACTTTGTACTCGCCTTAGGAAATGATAACCATACTAGGACCGTAAAGCTCAAGCAAAACGTTCATATTACTCCCAGAACAGCTTTAATAATTCCTATCCTTGGGAATCGACAAATTAGGTTTTGAAGTTGAGCTGTTGTGATTTGACGCTTGAGTAGTCAGATTTCCTCTGAAACCGATCCCTTGGTGAACTATCCGGGCTAGAGCGTAATGTCCCGCCGCCAGTACTCTTCTCCGTCGCGACCAATCTCGGCTCGCGCCTGCTCGTTCCACGTGGCATCGCCGAAGATGGAAGCCAACTCAGCTTTCTGACACGACTGCGCGCCGTCTTAAACGGTGTTTATGGGGATGCTGATTAGTCATCTGCTCCTCACTTCCAGTCCAGCCAGTACGCACTGACACGCAAGCCAGCAACTCAACATCAATACGGTCATTGACCATCCGGTGTCTACAAAGCATCTCCAGGTCAATTAATCCAAAATTTCTTGCTCAGGGTACTTTTGTCATGAGGCAAAAAGGCGGTTTAAAATAACTATTCAGCGCAGGTTTAAGTTGAGGGCAGATTCGAAGCGTTGAATCAGCGTAACCGCACCTCTCCAGGTGTCGGGGTAAAATTCACATTTGTAATTTTTACCCCGACCCCAGTTATTACGACCCCAGTTATTACCGCTATTCGCCGAAGGTGTAGGCGATCTCAACACCATAAGTACGTGGCGGCCTGACTGAGGCGTAGGACCAGAGGCCTGCAACATCGTAGCCGTGGGTATAACCATCTTCTTTTGTCAGGTTGCGACCAAACAGGCTGACGGTAATGCCATTGTCGAGCGCAGCATTTAGAGAAAAATCAACCAGATTCTGGTCTTCATTCTCAAGCTCTGGTGCATTTGTGACATTGACGTAGTTCGAACCTATATGATGGTAAGCCAGTCTTGCCCAGGCTGTGCCGATCGGGATCTCCCACTCAAAGGTTGCATCTATCGTACCCGTCCATTTAGGTGCGCGTCGGAATTCGAGGTTCGACAGGTCGACCAAACTGCCATCCAACGCGGTATAGCCGAACTCATCATATGACGTGTCGAGGTAACCCAGATTGGCGCGCAGTGTGAGACCTTCATACAGGTACGCCTGAATATCGATTTCCACACCCTTGATCTCAGCTGTCGAGGCGTTGGTCACGACGGTTTTCTGCCCGGTGTCATTGTTATCTGGAAGTTGGAGCTCTTCCTGCTTGTCGTCGTAATCCATGAAGAAGACGTTGGCATTGAATCGAAGACGATTATCCATCAACTCAGACTTGAGACCGATCTCGTAGTTGTCGACAGTCTCAGGATCATAGGGCTCGATGGCTTCGATCAGATTGCCGACACGGCCGTTGAAACCACCGGAGCGATAACCATTGGAAAAGGTCGCATACATCATCATGTTATCACTGACATTGTATGTAACGGTTACCCTTGGAGTGAATTCATTCCACTCTTCAGACGGATGACCACCGGCTGCTAGAGCGGTATTGACCATGCCGAACTGGCGAGACTCTTTCTTATCTTTGGTGTACCGGCCGCCGATACTCAGCTTCAGATCTTCGGTCACACGGTAGTCAGCTTCGAAGAAGATGGCGCGAGATTCGGTATCCTGTTCTGAGAACTGAGCCAGGTCCAGAATCAAACCGGGTGCGGCAAAACCGATGTAGCTCTGCAACTGGATGGCGTATTCCGAATCCCAGATATAGACTCCAGCAACAACACTGAGAGCGCCACCGGCATCATAGGTCAGGCGCAACTCGTGGCTGTCTTGCTCATACTGGGCAGGGCGGTCCGTACCATATAACATCTCCGGCGTACCGTCCCAGCTGGATAGGATCGTCTCATCGGACTCCCAGCGACCATAGATGTAGTCGACGCGCATACTGTCAGACACGTCCCATCCGAGTTCCAGCGTGTGTGATTCAGAATCAAAAGTCGACTTCAACTTAGCCGGCACCAGGTCAGCAGGCAGTGACGCCTGGAAAGGTGCTTCGGCGGATGATGGTGTACCACCAGGGCGGTAACCCACCTGCATGATGCCGTAGCGATCGCCGGTAATGGTAGAATCCTGTGAAGGCGAGCAATAACCATAGGCAAAACAGAACAGATGACGGTCTTGTCCCGTGTTCAACAGAGGCGGCGTATCCTGCTCGACCTTTTCTTCCTGATAGGTGTATTCTACTGTCAGCTCATCGGTGGCATCCCATAGGA
>Ga0257115_1001846_pt1 | contig 13359 bp, 16 predicted proteins | sample SI112_100mmetaG_FD_194465 | JGI IMG/M metagenome (GOLD analysis project Ga0257115, IMG submission 194465) | Marine microbial communities from Saanich Inlet, British Columbia, Canada - SI112_100m | ecosystem: Environmental > Aquatic > Marine > Inlet | place: Canada: British Columbia | collected...
GTTTATATTTTGATGGCTGTGGCTATCTTTATGATGCTGTACGAAGCTTTCTTTGATAAAAAATAATTACTAATAAAAAAGTTGTCTAACAAAAAAAATTATGAAACTAAAACATAGCCTCAGGCTTATTGAATCATAATTTTTAATAATTATTAATTTCATAAGCATCTAAAATAAGGGGCTAAACGACTCGCTGATTTAAGGAGAATATGACTCAATTGTGTCTCCTATATTCTCCCAACGTTGACAAATTTAATTAAATATTTATATGTAGTTCATAGCCAACATAAGAGCTTTATCTTATGCCTTGAGGTTGTTTCTAAGCCCCTAACCTCGCATCAAATCCACGCTTAGTTATTTTAAAACTGCAAATTAATAGGCGTGTTATGTTGAATAAGATTTTTATAGAGGGATATGAATACATATACAGATATATTCGGATTGATCGTGGCCACGATTATAATCAGCCCAATTCTACTACCTACTTTCATCTAACATCAAAGCCTATTGATGAAATTTCGAGTGAGCTCCTTTTGCAGGGGAGCTCATTCAACAATTCAAACTCAATAGGAGAAACATATGTCACAAGACAATCAAAAGACAGTTGTTAGTTTTGATCACAACTATAAAAACAGATCGCCAATGCATGAAATTAGTGAGGATATTGCTAAAGAATTGCAATCATTAAAAAAAGCTTACAGAAGATTAAAAGATAAGTTTGCAGATAACACCGGCTTAAATCTTGAGCTGTTACAAGAAGATCTTGAAGATGTAAGAGTAAGCACAAGAGTTGCAGATAGGTTTAAAAATTTGCAGGACGCAGTGTTTAGAACTGAGCTTGCAAGAGAGACAATAGATGCTCTTAAACCTTTAGCATACACACACAAACATAATCGTAAGCCTGATCAGTACCAGATTGAAAGATTTAGAAAAGAATTTGGAAGTGAAGTTGCAGATTATGAACTTGAGTATGTAATTAATAAGGAGAAGAAGTAATGGCTAAACAATTAGAGTTTGATTGGAATAAACACATTATTGAAACATCATTAAAATATGATGATCACAACCCAAAGCATAGAAAAGAGCTCGAGGAGTATTTAACGAGATCTAATCAGTTATTAAAGACTGGAAAAGTAGAAGTAAAAACACCAGTTAAAAAACCAGCAACAACTAAACCATCAGCAGGTGGAACAATGAATATTGATATCTCATTACCACCCGAGCTGACAAAATTGTTGGGGGGTAAATAATGAGTAAATCAAAGCTTAAAGTTAAACAAAGTTATTCTAAGTCATTTGGTCATAGTCCAACGTTTAGAAAGGTTATGGAGAAGTGGTTTTGGATTAAACCTCAAAGAAAAAGAGTAGCCCATGCAACATGTGAGCATGGTCGAGTTGATTACAAAGCTCTAAAAGTTCTGGCAATTAAACAAGCTAATACAGTGCAAGATCTTGGTAATGCAATTCTTGCAATGGAGAAGAATAGAGCAAAAGAAAAGTTGGAACTTGAGCATGTTAAAAAAGATGCTGCTGAACGTCTCAATAATCAGAAAGCAACAATCATAGAACTACAAGAAGAAGTGAGGTCATTAAAAGATGATTGGAGAATGTGTGATGAAGCTTGTGACGCAAAACAGCAAGAATTGATTGCTTTAAGAAAGGAGGTAAAGAAAAATGCTAACTAAAAATAATATTGAAAGTACAAAGAATACTTTAACAAAGTCTGAGTTAGACAAACTGGCAAAGAAAGATGTTGTAGACTTAAAATTTGATATTGATGAAGATATATTAAACACATTGAAGTTGATACATTTAGAAGAAGCACCAGATATGTCATTTGATGCTTGGTTAAATTCTAAAGATGATGATTACTTCAAACGTTTAAGTTACGCGGGAGGTGGAAAGGTTATCCAGTTCCCGTTAGATCTTACAAAGTATAAAGACATCAAACCTAAAGAAATAAATCTAAGCGGATCATTTGATAAAGATAGAACTATTGATAGTTTGAGCTCTGATGAAAGAGCTTTAGTTAATCGACTATTACGGATGTCACTTGGTAAGGGGGAGAAGTAATGCGGGAGCCTTTGAAGTTAAATAAAGAAGCATTATCAGCTCTTATCACTGCAAATGTAACTGTATTTGCATATGACTATGGAACTAAAACTGTCAAAGCCAGTTGGTTAAAAAGGCGTAAGCAAATAATTAATTCAGTAGATGATGTTGATGAATATAAAAATTATCACATCATCACTGGAGATAATAACATTGTTGATATTGATTTAGATTGTATTGAAGCTATTAAATTAGCTCCTCATTTTCTACCTGCAACTAACATGAAATATGGTAGGCAAAGCAATCCAACATCGCATTGGTTATTTAAAGTAATAGATCTTACAAACAAAACTACACGTAAGTGGTTTAGTTTTGAAGATCCAACCATTGATAAAGAAACATTAGTAGAGCTCAGAGCCCATGATCACTACTCAATGTGTGCTGGTAAATACCCCGAAGAAGAATATGTGCAATGGACTGATTATAGTTCCATTAAAGAAACAACATTTGATGTGTTATATAAATCTGTTGCAATGCTAGCAGTAGCTTCAATTATACTTCGTAATTATCCAACTGGAGATAGGAACGTTTATATCTGGCAAGTTGCTGGTACTTTATGGCACCACAAAGTCGATGAAGATGATGCATTAAAAATTATCGAAGTAGTTTGTAATGCAGCAGGAGATGAAGAGGTTAAAGGTAGATTAGCAAAAGCTAAGCATGTTTATAAACCTGATACCCCACAAAAAGAAATTGTAGGACTACCAACTCTTGCAAAAGGTTTGAACTGGAGTGATAAACAAATAAGCAATCTAAAAGATGCTTTATATGCTGTAACAGGTCGAAGTGCTTTACCAACTTTTACTCATGATTTTGTAGAGCGAATTGCCTACATGATGAAGCAAAAGAAATACTATGATCTTGAAGATAAGGAAATGTATGACGGTGAAAGTGTTGATGTTAAATATGCTAAACACTTCAACGGTAAATATACTCCATTAAAATATTGGAAGATGCACCCTGATAGCAAAGTGTGTGTTGATTTCACATATAAACCTAAAGATCCAAATAGATTTGTGCATGTAGATAAAAAGCTCATGATTAATGTTTATGAGAAGAATGACCTACAACCAGATCCTAAAGTAGACACAGATGTGTTCTGGGCATTGTTAAAACATGTAATACCTCATGATGAATGTAGAGAACATTTTTTGGATTGGTATTCATACCCAATACAAAATCCTGGTGTTAAAATTAGACATGCAATCATTATGCAATCAGATGAATTTCAGCTAGGTAAAGGAAGTTTATTTGACCTGCATAGAGATATGTTAGGAAATCATAACACTAGAAAGATTGAGTTAGCAGAAGCATTAGACAAAGGTAAAAATTATTTATTAAATTATCAAACAGTTCTAATTGATGAAGCAAAGAGCTCAGGTAGTTGGAGTGAGAAAGCCCAACTAATAAATACTCTTAAAACCATTATAAGTGAGGGCTCAATTGGTGTTAGACAATTATATAAAGAGTATAGCGAGCAAGACACCATTACTAATTATTGGATCAACACAAACTACAAGGATGCTTTTCCATTACCAAAGAATGAAGTTAGATACTGGGTGTATTTTAGCCCTGCAAAAAGAAATCAAAAAATGTTGGAGCAGTTTCATAATGAAAGATTAAATGACAATCTTGCAGGTGGTGTCTTAGCTGATTTGATGAATAGAGATCTAAGCAAGTTCAATCCTTTAGCAGTTGCACCTTATACTGATTACAGAAATCAAATGTCAGGTATGGCAGATAGACCTTTAAATGACTTTATAAGAGAGCAGTTTGAGCAAGGAGTTCACCCTTTTGATAGGGATATGCTGACAACTGTTGAGTTGTTTGAATACCTAAAAGTTGAGAAACGATTGAGGGTTACTCGTGAGAGAGAAGTTGCAAATGCTTTAGAGTTACTAGGTGCAAAATGCAGGAAGCAAATACCAATTGCAACAGTTGCAGATCGGGCAACACTATGGGTGCTGAGGGATCATGAAACATATATGAAAATGCCAGCGGCGGAACTGGGTAAGAAGTATGTTCCATTTTATAATGACTCCAAGGCACCTCGTAAAAAAGCTGTAGCAACACCAATGAGCGAAGATGAGCCCAAGAGTGTTGGAGGTGCAGAAGATGGCATACATTTCTAGAAAGGAGGTTATATGGATTATAAAAAATATGGTTTGAAGTTTTACACAAAGACAGTCATTGAAGATGTTAAAGGTGTTAAAGTTCCTAAGATGCTAGGCGTGATCGAAGGCCCAGTAAACAAGATGATAAGAGCTTATACTGATGAATTTAGCTTCATGAGACATCAAACAATGAGAGATCAAAGACCTAGTAAGAAGTAATCTCATTACACGGCTACATGGCTAATATTCAAAACCGTCAAAAAGTTTTTTTATTTGCAAAAATTTTTAAAATATTTGACGAGAATAAAAAAAAGAATGTTGCCATGTATTGACCGTAATAGACTCAATAATTCCCTTTAGTACCCTTGAATTTTTTAGCCAAATTTAGCCTGAATAAGTTTTGAGAGTCTCTCAAAGACCCCCTTAAGTAGTATAAAGTTACCTTTACATACCTTGAATTGTTACGCTAAGTTACGGCGAATTGATTGCAATAAGTGAGTCATACCAACAAAAATTTTGAAAAATTTTAACGTAACAATAAATATTTTTTAAGGTAACAGTTGCTTGATCCATGTTGCTTGTTGTTTGGTAATTCAAGCTAAGTCCAGTATCATTTAAGCTAAGCATCAAGGGAACTTTAAAAAAGTTTATGAGGTCAATAACTGTCTCTAACTTAGACTAAAGGATAGATATAAGGAGTCCCATTTATAAAAAAGGGTGGTGGGGTCATAACAACTTTCAATTTTCGTAATTCACTTGGTACCTCTATTGATATAAAATCTGTGCTCCACTCATGCTCCAATGCTCCAATAGAAGTTGACTAGAGTCTAAGTTTATGTAAATCTGAGTCTAGAAAGAAAAGAGCAGAGACAAAGGAGTTTTGAAGATGTTCTTGCAGGATGCGTTGGCTCCAAGGGTCATGGCGCAGGACTCATAAGCCTGAGGTCAGTGGTTCGATCCCACTTCCCGCTACCATTTATTTAATTTATTTGTTTATATTTTAAACTGATGAGATATCTTTCAAAGACTTTACAAATGTAGATTAAATCACTTTTAATCATACCCTGATGGCAACCAAGCAAGATTCCATTTTTCATAACATCATCTGCAATTTTATTACAGTCTCTATGTTTTTTATAATATCTATTTTTCATAACAGGTTGTTTTAATATGTTTCCAGTAAAAATAGTCCTTGTTTGAATATTATTTTTTTCAAAAAAAATTTGCATATCCTTTCTATTAAAATATCTATTTTTTTTAATTACCAAAGGGAAAGCTAACCAAGGGGTTTTAATTTTGGGATATTGTTCTGGAAGTTTAAAAAAATTATTAAATTTATTGAAAAATTTTTTTAAATATTCAAAATTTTGATTTCTAATTCGTATATTGTTTTTAAGTTTTTTAATTTGCTCGATAGCAAACGTTGCAGATAATTCTGATGGTAGGAAGTTATAACCCATTTCTGAAAAAATATATTTTCCATCATAATCAATATTTGATATCTTGATATTGAATCTTTTACTTATACTCTCTGACTCATCAAAGTTTGCTGATGATCTTCCCCAACCTCTTAGTAATTGTGCACGTTGATATAATTTAAAATCATTAAAACAAACTATTCCCCCGGTGCCAGCACCATTAATAATATGTGATGCATAAAAACTATTGGTAGTAACGTCTGAAAATATACCAGTATTTTTATTGTTCAAGGTGTACCCGATTGTATCAGCTGAATCTTCAATTACTTTTAAATTATTTTTTTTTGCTATTGAATAAATTTTTTTCCAATTTGCAATATTCCCAATTAAATTTGGGATCATTATAGCCACTGTTTTCTTGTTTATGCATTTTTCTATTTGTAAAGGATCAGCAACAAATTTATTTTCTTCTACACCAATAAAATGTGGAACAAGGCCAAGTTGGTATATTGGAGCTACTGTTGTAGAAAAAGTCAAATTTGGTGTAATAATTTCTGATCCTTTTTTAAAATCAAAAGACGCAAGGGCCAGAAGATTTGCAGATGAACCTGAATTAACCATTAGTCCATATTTTTTTCCAAATATTTGACATACTTTTTTCTCTAATATTTTTACATTAGCTCCATTAACTAATGAGAGACTATTATTTTTCAGTACTTTTAATACTGCATTGATTTCTTTTGAATCGTAAACAGCCTTACCGTAATAAATTTTTTTCATATTCCTTTAAATATTTTTAAAAACTCTTTATATGACATATTTTGTTTATCTTTTTTTGAAATTAAAGGTTTTTTATAGGGCCATTTAATATTTAAATCAATATCATTCCAAAGTATACCTCTCTCTTGATTTTTATCTCTATAGTTAGAATTTTTAAAATAAACTAAATTTGATTTATCTAACGACAGATAGCCGTGTGCAAATCCTTTTGGAATAAAAATCGATTTTTTATTTTTTTCTGATAATAGAACTTTAAAAATTTTTCCAAAAGTTTTAGAGTTTTTTCTAAGATCGATACTTATATCGATAATACTTCCCTCTAAAACAGTGACTAGTTTTTCTTGTTGATATTTCGTTTGGAAATGAAATCCTCTAAAAACATTTTTTTTTGATTTTGCAAAATAATGAAAAATTAAATTTTTATTTAATCTTTTTTTCTGAAAGATTTCTCTTAAATAACCCCTGTTATCAGAAAAAAGGTTAGCTTCAATTAACTTTAGGCCACTAAATTTTGTGCTAATTACTTTCATTTATGTATTTAATTAAATCTTTTTCAATGACAAACTTTTGTTTCCAATAAGGTAATATTTTAATTTTCTTTTTGATTTTATTTTCTATTTTATTATTGAGTATTTTTAGTCTAATTTTTTTCTTAATTGATTTGTTTATCTGCTTGATCAAATTAACCATATTAGTAAAATTTTTAGATTTAATGATATAATCTCCTGATTTAATTTGTTTATTTATAATTAAGTCAATTGCTTGATTAACATCATTTACATTTAAAAGATTCAATGCAAGTTTTTTTGAGTTAATTGATACCTCTTTGTTTATTTTTTGATTTTTTACAATTGTGTGAATTATTTTATCTCTATAATCATTTTCTCCATAGATATCATGTAAGAATAAATTATAAAATTTTATATCATTATAAAAAATTTGATAAAATTTTAAAATATCCAAAAAACTTTTTTTTGTTGCTGCATATAGATTTTGAGGATGGTATTCCTCTGAATTTTTATGAATCATTACAGATGATAAATTTATATATTTTTTTAATCTATTTTTTGGAAAAGCCTCTAAGACAGATGTTGTAAATAATATATTAGAATTAATTAAATCAATCATTTGTGAAAAATTATGACCTCTTAAATATCTGGAAGCTAGGTTAATTAATATGTTGGTGTTTAAATTGACAACTTTTTTTTTAATTTGATTGATATCATCTATAAAGATTGGATTGTAATTTTTATATTTCTTTTTTAATCTATTAGAGTGAAGTTTGTTTTGTTTCTTGTTATTAAGAATCGCATAAACATGGTATTTTTTTTCAAGCAAATAAATAGTTAAGTTTTTACCAATAAAACCAGATGACCCAGTTAACAATATTTTCTTATTCATTAAATAATCTTTAATTTTGGAACTGGAACAATCCATTTACCATTTTTTTTTGAATAACTTTTTTCTTTTGAAAGAATTTCATTTTTATGATTCCATGCAAATAATACACAATAATCACTTTTAGTTTTTTTGAAGTTATCTGAATTTTCTATTCTAATTAAGCTTTTTCCAGGTGTGTATTTACCTATTTTAGTGGTTGAGTTATCAAAAATTTTATCAATTATTCTATTATCTATGTCACAGAAGTTCAAAATTGTACTACTTTTTGCTGGAGCACCATAGCCTACAATAATTTTATTTTTATTTTTCAAATTTATTAATGTTGATCTTAATTTTTTTTTAAGAAAATTAATTTTATTTTTAAATTTTATAAAAGTTGATATTTTATTAATTCCAAGTTTTTTTTCTAAATTTTTGTGGGTTAAAACATTCGATGTTATTTTTTTTACATTTTTTTTAGCTATAAAATACCTAGAACATCCACCATGATTACCATTATTCTCAATATGATATATTTCCATTCCATATTTTCCAAATAAAAAATTCATTGAACTTAAAGACCATATGTACATGTGCTCAGCATAAATTTGATCATATGCGTTTTTATTTAACATTTCTTTTAAAGATGGGTCTTCAGTTATAATTGTTCCAGTATCTTTAATTAATTCACTCATTCCTTCAACAACTCCGTTTATATCTTCAATATGATGCATAGTGTTTGTGCATACTATAACATCAGCTTTACCGTACTTTGATATAATTTTTTTTGAAGTTTTTACGTTGAAAAAAGCATTTAAAGAATTTACTCCTTTTGATGTTGCAATATCACAAACATTTTTTGAGGCATCAATACCCAGGTGATTAATTTTTTTTTTAGAAATATTTTCTAAAAAAATTCCATCGTTAGAACCCACTTCTACTACAAATGATTTTTTATTAAGTTTTAAATTTTTAATTATATTATTTGATAATTGGTTCCAGTGTTTTTTCATAAATTTTGATGTAGAAGCAAGATAAGCATAATTTTCATTAAACATCATTTTAGCTTTAGGAACTTTAATTAATTGAAAAGTAGAACAATTTTTACAAAACCCAGCTTCCATATTATAAAAAAACTGTTTTTTAAAATTATTTTTTTTAATAAAAGAATTGGCAATAGGCATTTTGCCAAAAGACATAAATCCTTTTATTTTTTTATAACAAACCCTACATTTATTTTGTGTCAAAGTGATTTTATTTCCTTTCTAAACTGGTTTAATGACATTCCTTTTAAATCTCTTTTTGAAGTAATTATTTTTTTAGTATTCATTTTTAAATTAATTTCACTATCATTAAAATCTAAAACTTTTTCATATTTCTTAAACCAATAATTCGATAATAGATAAACTAATTTATTATCATTTTCTAAACATAAATATCCATGTGCAAACCCTTTAGGTATGTATAAAATTGAATTTTTTTTTAAATTAAAATAGAAGATTTTAGCAAATGTTTTTGATTTTTTTCTTAAATCAACACAATAATCAATTATTGATCCTTTTGTTACAATTAGCAATTTTTCTTGTTGTTTTTTTTTCTGAAAGTGTAGCCCTCTAAAAACATTTTTTTTAGAGGAAACCAAAATTGAATAGTCAAAATTAATATTTAATTTTTTTTTTTTAAAAGTTTCTATTAAATAACCTCTGTTATCTATATTAACTTTTGTATCTAAAACTTTTGGATAAGTGCAATTCATCTAAATTAACTTCTTTAGATAATTTGAATAATCACAATTACCATAGAATTTAATTGATTTAATTATGGAATCTTTTTGAATCCAGTTATTTCTTAACGCAATTTCTTCGATACAAGCAATTTTTAAGCCTTGTCTTTTTTCTATGGTTGAAACGAATTGAGATGCATCAAAAAGATCTTTAGTTGTTCCAGCATCTAGCCATGAGCCACCACGACCTATATGTTCAACTTTGAGAGAATTATTTTTTTTATATTTTAAGATTAGATCAGTAATTTCAAGCTCATTTCTTTTTGAAGGCTTTAATTTTTTTGAATAATCTATAACTTTATTATCAAAAAAATATAAACCAGTTATAGCTAAGTTAGATTTAGTTTTTTTAGGTTTTTCAGAAATTTTTTTAATTTTATTTTTATTTGTTAATTCAACAACACCATATTGTGATGGATTTTCTACAGGATATAAAAAAATTGTCGAACCTTTATTTCTTTTTAAAGATTCTTTTAGCTTTAATGCTAATCCTTGACCATAAAAAAAATTATCTCCTAATATTAAAGCTACTCCTTTTTTTTTAATAAAATTTTCTCCAATTAAAAAAGCTTGTGGCAAACCCTCAGGTTTTTTTTGTTCTTTGTAAGAAATACTAATGCCTAGACGACTTCCATCTCCTAGAAGTTTTTCATAAGAAGTTGCTTCTGCTGGATTAACAATTATTAGTATTTTTTTAATACCAGCTAACATTAATACAGAAAGCGAATAATAAATTAAAGGCTTGTCATACAGTGGTAATAATTGCTTGTTTGTAACTTTAGTCAATGGACTTAATCTAGTACCATGTCCACCAGCTAATATAATCCCTCTATCAATCATTTAAATTATATTTTTTATTAATTAAACTTTAATTAATGGTCTATACCAAGATTTTTTATTTATGTAAGCATTAAACAACCCAGAAAATCTAGCAAAATAAATCCTAAATCTATCTTTATTAAAAAAAAAGTAAAAAAAAGATTTTATGAGAGATCTTATAAAAACAGGAAAAGTAATAACGTATGCATATATTAAACCATTGTGTTTTTTATTAAAATAAAATTTAGACCACATGAAATGCCAGTTTTTACATATATCTATTTCTGTTGACGCACTGTTTTTGTAGAATCCACCTGTCATATGTTTAACTCTTGATGTTGGAACTATATATGTTTTTTTTCTGATTTTATTAAATCTTTTACATAGATCATGATCTTCATAAAAAAGAAAAAATTTTTCATCCCAACCACCCATATTTTGAAATTGTTTTTTCTCAACAAATATTGCGTACCCCTTACATGTTTCAACCTCTATAATTGATTTATTTTTATAATATTTTGTTGTTGGAGATAAGAATGCAAATTTATTATTCAATTTTTGAGCAGCAGCAAGCAGATTCTTAAGTGTATTATTTTCAAGTATTATGTCGGGTGTCGTCATAAAAACATATTTTGTTCTTACATGCCTCATACCAAAATTCATAGCTGCACCATAACCTCTATTTGATGATAAAATAACTTTAGTTTTAGAAAATTTTTTTTCTAAATCTATTTTAAGATTTTTATCCTTTGATGTTTCTACAATTATTTTATTATATTTGCTTCCTAAATTTCTTAAACATTTTTCTATCCTTGAGTCACTTTTATAAGAGACAATAATAATTGTAATACTCATGATCCTGAATTATAATTATTTATATAGATTAATCTATTTCAAATTTATTTTTTTAAACCCAATCTTTTAGTAATATCTTTTTTATTGAATGATGTGTAATAACTTAAGTTATCCAGATACCAATTGAATGTTTTTAATAATCCAATTTTAAAATTTGTTTTTGGATACCATTTTAGTTCTTTAATTATTTTTTTGCTATTGAGAGCATATCTTATATCGTGACCTGGTCGATCTTTAACAAATTTAATTTTAACATTTTTTCCCACTTTAAATTTTGATTTGGCAATTTTAAGTAAATTTTGACTAATTTTTATATTTATAACATCTCTGTTAGAACCAATATTATAAAAATTTCCAATTTTTCCAATTCTAGATATTTTGTAAAGAGCATCACAATGATCTTCTACAAAAATCCATTCTCTAGAGTTAATTCCTTTTCCATAAATAGGCAAGTTTCTGTTATTTAAAATATTATAAATTAATTTAGGTATCAATTTTTCAGGGTGTTGCTTTGGACCATAATTATTTGAACAATTTGTTATAATTGCAGGTATCTTATAAGTTTTTATATATGATGAAACAAGGTGATCTGAAGCTGCCTTTGATGCTGCGTAGGGTGAACTTGGATTGTAAGGGTAGTTTTCACCAGTTCTTCCTTTTAAAATATCCCCATAAACTTCATCAGTTGATATATGAATTAGTTTTGTATTATTTTTTTTTGAAAAATTTCTAAAACACTCAAGCAAATTGTAAGTACCCATAATATTACTATCAATAAAGTTTTTGGGATTATCAATAGATCTATCTACATGAGTCTCGGCTGCCAAATTAAATATAATATTTGGCTTATATTTCAAAATTATATTTTTTATTTTTTTATTATTAATATCGCATTTGATAAACTTGTAATTCTTTGAATCTTTAAACTCTTTTACGTTATAAAAACTTGAAGAATAGGATATTTTATCAATATTTATTACAAAGTATTTTTTTTTTAACAATAATCCAATTAAGTTACTGCCTATGAAACCCAATCCACCAGTTACTATAATCTTTTTCATTATTAATGCCCCGGAAAATTAATTAAATTTTCCACATCATATCCTTTTTTAATTAAATTGTTAGAACCATTTAAATCGAACAAGTTTATTACAAATAAAAAAGCAGCTACTTTACCTTTGGAAATTTCAATTAACTTAGCTGCTGCTTCAGCAGTACCACCAGTTGCTACTAAATCATCAATAATTAAAACAACATCGTCTTTATTGATAGAATCTTTATGAACCTCAATGGTGGCCGTGCCATACTCAAGCTCAAAATCTATAGAATGTACATCTGCTGGTAGTTTGTTTTTTTTTCTAAGCATAATAAATGGTTTTTTTAAAATATAAGACACAGCAGATGCAAACACAAAGCCTCTAGATTCTATTGCTGCAATTTTAGTAAAATTATATTTTTTTGATCTTTGAACTATCTGGTTAATACTTTCAGAAAATGCATTTTCATCTTTAATTAGTGTAGTTATATCTCTAAATAAAATACCTTTTTTAGGATAATCCGGAATAGATCTAATATAATCTTTTAAATTCATAATAGTTAAATATAGAGATATAAATAAATATTTTTTTAATTATGACAACAAATAAATTAGCAATTATTGGTGGAAGTGGTCTTTATGATGTTGAAGAATTTAAAGATAGAGAATTGCTTGATTTAGATACACCATGGGGCAAAGCATCGGATCAAATTTTAAAAACTTATTATAATAATAAAGAAGTTTTTTTTTTACCAAGACATGGAAGAGGACATTTTGTTTCTCCATCTAATATAAACTTTAAAGCAAATATAGATGCGCTTAAACAACTAGGAGTGACTGATATAGTTTCAGTTTCTGCTGTAGGTTCTCTTAAAGAGGATTTGCCCCCAGGAAAATTTGTTATTGTTGATCAATTTATTGATAGAACTTTTGCAAGAACAAAAACATTTTTTGATGATGAAATTGTAGCTCATGTTTCGATGGCACATCCAACATCAAATGGATTGATGAATGCTTGTGAAGAAGCGATTAAAAAATCAAATATAGATTACCAAAGAAACGG
>Ga0257115_1001865_pt1 | contig 13272 bp, 14 predicted proteins | sample SI112_100mmetaG_FD_194465 | JGI IMG/M metagenome (GOLD analysis project Ga0257115, IMG submission 194465) | Marine microbial communities from Saanich Inlet, British Columbia, Canada - SI112_100m | ecosystem: Environmental > Aquatic > Marine > Inlet | place: Canada: British Columbia | collected...
GCGTGTCTACCAATTTCACCACGTCCGCTTAATCAACTCAGGCCAGGCCCGTGTTCATCGTACTACGTTACTACAATGTAATGGGGTGGACGATGGGGTTCGAACCCACGACCACCGGAATCACTACTTTGGCAGGCGCAACACCACGCACGCCGCCGAGCAACATACCACGGCCGCCCTGGGCCTTTTCTAGCACGTGAGCCCCAGCCTGAATTGACATACGTCCTGCTACTTCAGACATGGGCGCTAACAATGGCAAGCCGCCTTGCGCACTGGTAATCGTCTCATAAGCAATACAGGTGGCATGTGAGGCAACCAACTCAGCAGTTTGCTGCGCGTCTGGTGCGAGGTGTAAATAGGTAAACAATAGCTGATCCGCTCGCAGCATAGTCCGCTCTGCAGCTTGTGGCTCTTTTACCTTAACGATCATTTCTGCACGGGCAAACACTTCGGCTGCGGTAGCGATTATTTCAGCGCCTGCCGCAACATAGTCCTCATCGCAGGAGCCAATACCGGCGCCGGCCAAAGTTTCAACCAGTACTGCATGGCCTGCGTGCACCACTTCTCTAACGCTAGCGGGCGTCATGCCTACGCGGTATTCATGGTTTTTAATTTCTTTTGGTACGCCTATCAACATAGTCCTGCCCTCTAAATCAGTTGGTGAATATAATGTTATTCTAGGGGCAATTCCAAACAATTATCTCGCTTTGTTTGAACTTATCAGCCTATATTTAGAATATATAATTGTTAATAAAGGCTAAATCATGCAACTAAATACAAACATTGATATAGAGCTTGATCAGACTGATAAAAAAATCATAAACGCCCTGCAAAAAAATGCTCGCCTAAGCAATGTGGAATTGGCCGAACAGATCAGCCTGTCGCCTTCCGCCTGCCTTAGGCGCACCAAAGCGCTGATTGATGCAGAGGTGTTTGGTGAGTTTGTGGGCCTTATAAACCGTGATGTATTCCACGTGCAAGGCACGGCGTTTATCTTTATAGCCTAGATCATCAAAGCGAAGCAGTATTTGAAGAATTTGAGATTGCAGTGGCACAACTTGAGCAAGTGATGGAGTGTTACTTAATGGCTGGCGACAATGATTATATGCTCAAGGTTATCTACACCGACGCCAAAGATTACGAGGAGCTTTATTACAAAAAATTGCTACGCCTACCCGGTGTGGTTGGCACACAAACACGCATGGCGTTACGCCAAGTACATAGCAGCTCTCACATTGATATTGCCTAAGGTTAACCCTTGATGTAGCAAGGCAGGGTTTATTAGCGGGAAAATGGCGCCCAATGGCACCAAACATCACCAATGACCCTTCGATGGGAAGGTATAAATCACAAGTAGGGATATGACTTTGGAACATCTGGTATTCGTCAAAATCAATTACATAACACAAATTGACGGGATTGTTCAGAATACACAAAACCACATCGGTTTACGCCATAGCCTGCCTTAATCGTGCTAAGCGATACTCGTACAAATGTTGATCAATAACCATACGCCTGAGGTTAATTCGCACGTTGTTTGTAATAAGTGTCTTTGTGCACAATGAGTCCATCCTTAAAAGTTATAATATCAACGCTTAAAAATTCTTCGGTTCTACCATCGTTATAGGTTGCCGTGCGCAGGTATTCGCAATAGGCCTTGCGCCCCGCAATTTGACAATCCAACGTCTGCCAATGCACTTTTTCAACTTTTTCAAACAGGCCATTAAATACCCCCCGTATCGTCTGGGCACCGGTAAAGCGAAGACCATGCGGTTCTGGGCCGGCCGCATGGTCAAATATTGCGTCGGCAGCGAAATACTGCATTACCGTATCGATATCATTGGCATTAAAAGCATCGCCTACTGCGTCTACTAAAGTTCGGTTAACTTGTGTCATTGTGGGTATCCTTTCAGGCCAAGCATGGCGCAGGTTTGTTTAAAAAACGGGCTGCTTGGGTCAGCCAGTACGTTAAGTTCGTCAAAATGATCTACATCGGGCACCACATATAAAGAAATTGGCCGAGCGCTGCTGGCAAATTTGGCCACATACATATTTGCTTGACGGTGAAACTCATCCGTTTCGGCACCACCAACCACCACCAGTTGAGGGGCGTTAGTGATGGGCGGATGTTGGGTCATGGGGCTTTGTGATTCGGCTTCGCCTGCATCCATACGAATACCAACATTAAGCCCTTGGGTGAGGCGCACGGGCTCTAAATAACTCAGGGGTGACACTGGAATGCCCGCCTTAATCATGTCCTCTGGCAAATCATCAGCCCATGTGGGCCAATCTGTGGCCATCATCATCTGGGTAATATGGCCACCTGCAGAATGCCCCATAACATGGAGTTGTTGGGGGTCCAACTTTAGTGCTTGCGCCTGACGATAGATATAAGCCATTGCCTCGCGTGCTTGTTCACTGATGTGGGTAATAGTTACCGCTGGGCATAGATCGTAGCCCACCACGACCAAGTTGACCTTAGCCTGCAAAAACGGCGCTGCCAAAAAACTATAGATAGACTTATCGCCCCGTTGCCAATAACCGCCATGAAAATAAACTAATACCGGCGCTAAATCGTCGCCGCAATGAAACACATCAAGCTTTTGCTTGGCTCCTTCGCCATACACTAAGTCGAGCTTGCATTGCAGCGTATCTCTAGCCTCAATGCTCGCACTGAGCCAATTGGGAATGACAGTTTGCTCGTAATCTGGACGACCCACACGGAGGTTGTATTGGGTCTCAAAATCTTCGCTACTAAAGCGACTATGGTAAGTTAAAGCATCGCTCATATTATATGACTCCTTCTGCGGCACAGGCTTTTTCTAGGGCTTGCCATTGGTCTGGGTTAGTGCCAAAGAAGCGCATCACATGGTCCTGGTAGGCCGGCCGTGTGCACAGGCGCTTATACCATGCCTCTAGGTGAGGTAAGCTTGGACGCTGCACCTGCAGATTAAAATAGCGATAAGCCACGCAGCCCAAAGGGATGTCAGCCATGGTGAACTGCTCGCAGGCGACGTAGTCTTGCGTAGCTAAATGCTTGTCCAACAAGGCTAGTTCTGCACTCGCTTGGGCGCACAGGGCCTCTATCTTTGCGCGATCTCGAAGTTCTGGCGCCGTGCGTACAGTAGCAAAGAACAGCTGTATTACGGGGGTGAAGGCCTTGGATGCAGACCATTCCATCCATTGGTCTGCCAAGGCCTTAGTTTTGCTGCAGTTAGGCCAAAGATCACCGTTGGAGTACTGATCACACAAATAGCGCACAATACTTAGGCTTTCCCATAGGGCAAAATCACCGTCACGAATGGCTGGGATCATGCGGTTAGGGTTAAGCTTTCCATAGGCGTCGCTGTCGAGTTTGCCAAAGCTACCGCCAGCCAGTTGTAGGGTGTAATCCAAACCGAGTTCGTTCGCCGTCCAAATGACGGGAATGACGTTAGATGAATAGGGTCTTCCCCATATTTCAAGCATGCTTTTGGTCTCCTTGTTGGGCTCGGGGTTGAGTGCCAAATCGAGGCATCACCTGGGCAAATAAACGTTCCCAACTCGCCAGAATTTTTGTATAGGCTACGCCGGTATATTGCTGCATGAGCATAACGTGATCTAGGTTAAAGCTGGCCTGTTTTAGCGCCAATTGGTCGGCCACATAATCAGCGTCTCCCACCACAATGATGCCACGTTTGTTAAGGAAGTCGAACCAATCCATGGCTTCATCTTCTTCGCTCATTGCTTCACCGATATCAAGATAGCCATGTTTAGTCCACTCACCTGCGGGTCGAGTGCCACCAAGGAACTCATAATAGGCATTGATGCTTGGGCGAATGGTTGCTACGGCTTCTGCCATGGTTTCACCCACGTAAAACGCAATACACACACCGACCCCTTCGCCTAACGCCACTTCGCGCCCTTCGCGCTTAGAGCGCGCCTGACGGTACGGTTCCCAACACGATAAGGTATGCTTCGGACCAGAGGACATGGAAATAACTCCCCAACCCTTGTCGCCAGCCTGCTCAAACGCGGGCGGCGAGTTAGACATCAGCCACACCGGCGGATGCGCATATTGAGGGTTACCAGTATAGGGCCGAGGATGAACATACATGGCTTTATATGCGCCATCTTCAGCATGATAACGGGCATCTAGGGGTTTGAAAAAACTGTTAGTTTCTTTCCAGCCGGGCACGGGAAATTGGTAAAACTCACCTTTATGGGTAAACGCCTCATGGGTCCACGCTTTTAAGATGATGTCTAGACTCTCGTGAAACAGCCTCATTACCTTACCGTTGTCCCTACGGTCTGCGTCGGCATTAAACTGGATGGTCGCGCGCTCATTAATGCCCTTTGCAACCCCAAAGTCCACCCGCCCCATGGTCATGTTATCGAGCATAGCCACATCTTCTGCTACCCGTAACGGGTGCCAATCGGGCAGCACAATAGGCGCCGTGCCTACACGTAAATTGGGGCAATGGGCCGCCACATGGGTACCCATTTGAATCGGATTTGGCGGCGCGTTCATGTAACCATTATGGGCAAAGTGATGCTCCGTAAACCAGGCGGTAGTGACCCCCGCTTGCTCACCCATTTTGCATTGCTCTATTGTCATTTCTAGAGCGCGCGTCCAAGGGATGGTTTCACCCGGGCTAAAATTGGCGATCATGTCGAAGCGCATAGGTTTTCCTTGCTTAGAGTGTGCTAGTTGAATATAGTCATAAATTTCAACTATATTGAATTCTAGTCGAAAAATCAACTGTATCGTGCTAACATTTTTGCATGACTAATATACCCTCCAACATCGACCCAGTGCGCCTTGGCAGCGAAATTAGAGAAGTTCGCCAAGCGCGCCACCTAACGCTCAATGAGTTATCGCAAACCATCGCCTGTTCAACTGCATATTTAAGCCGCATCGAACTTGGCTCTGCCAATATATCCACTGCATTGCTCGACCAGATTAGTGCCGCTCTGGCTGTTGATCCTGCTTGGTTTTTCCCGGCCCAATCAGGCCATGGTCCGCTTGAGCGGGCCCATATTGTACGGGCCGAAAACCGCCGCAGTTTATCCGGTATGTATACACGCTCAATCGAAGAGTTAGGCTTTGAAGATGAATTACTGTCCAGCTCATTGTTGGGCCAGTGCTACCTGATCATGTCTCGATTTGCCCCAGGATGCGGCCAAGCCCCCGAATTATCTGAGGGTTATCGGTTCGAGGGCGAGCAACACGCGCTAGTTTTGAGCGGTGCGGTAGAGTTGCAGCTGGACGACGAAGCCATCATCTTAAATACAGGCGATAGCTTTTCTTACCCCTCGATGATTGCCCACCGCTTTCGCAATCACACAGACCAAGAAGCCACTATGGTTTGGGCCATGTCACCGGTGCGGATCAGCTGGTAAAGGTCATTCGTCAAACGTGAGCAAGGGTTACAGCGCTACAAACACACAAATCGCAGGCATAAAAAACCGCGAATGCGGGGATGGGGAAAATGCAACTAAAATGTTGCGGAAGAAGTGCAATATCTCAAGCTAGATGCCTAATGTCAGAACCAAAACACCTGAACTGTAAGCCTGATGAGGCATCCTTAGGTGCACCCTTTCACCCCTTAAGTTGGTGTTAGTTTTTTCTGTGTGTTTACAAACCCAAACACAGGGAACCCTTGGAGTACGACCAACAAAATACGCGCTCAATGGACAAGCGTGTTGAAAAAGGCTGGGGTTCGCTACCGCGTGCCGTTTCAAACTCGACATACTTACGCATCGACATCGTTGGCTGTTGGTGAAGACCTGGCATATATTGCAAAACAAATGGGCCATTCTGACATACAGACGATCCCTGAACGTGTGCCTAAGACCGTGAATGACCACATCCTGCCTTGTTGATCTCTTTAGCCACTTATTGAGTGCAGCACTGGCAGAGTTACTATTGCACTTAACACCATCTACGTAGCGTGTAAAGCAGAAGCTATCAGAAGCTAATTTGATACGCTGAGCAGCCCACAACGAAGCACCTACTAGCGGTATCTTTCTCTCACTACTAAATGTCTTTAATGACCTCCAAGCGTGAGGTTTTATAGAGACGTAAGGCACTTCACCTAAAACGATATCATCGACGTGAAGGCCTGCTGCTTCAGACAACCTCATCCCTGTATCACTTATCAATGCTATCAACCATCTAAGGTCGTCATCAGCCTTCATACAGGCCTTTTGAAGGTGTTTTAATGATTTATTGGACAAGGGCCTGCGTTTCTTTGCATCGCCTCTAGAGGCCAAATAGACACCTGCAAAGGGATTCTTAGACTCTATGCCTAATTCGTTGATAGCTAAGTTAACTATGGCTTTGACAGAACTAAACACCCTCTTAACGGAGCTACTAGCTAAACCTTTCTCAACCAACCAATCACGATACTTTGCAGCATCAGCTGAGGTGTATTGATCGATGGACCTACAGCCTAGACACTTAATAACATAATCAATGTTTCTGTGAGCTGTCGTAATGAAATAGTCTGAGCGCCCTTCTGCCTTTGTCTTGAGGTAGACATCGAGTGCTTCTTTAAGAGTTGGTGCATCAGATGCTTTAGTCGGATCTGAGCGTAATAAATGCTGGGCTGGAATGTCGAATTGCGTTAATCGAAGGCCTAACCAGTAGTTTTCTAATTTATGGAGAATAGATTTAGACGATAACTCGGCTTGTTTAGCTGATTTAGTCTTTAGACAGATGATAATCCGACTACGGGTATAGTGAGGTTTTAAATCACGAGGTACAGTTTTAGAAAAGTAGTATGTACCAGATTTGGTATAAGTGTATTTAGGAAAAGTGTCTACCATATTGTCTACCACGCTGCTCTTCTTTAGAGAAATCGTATTTATAACAACATGTTAAGTCGCCCTGAGGGCTTAGAATGGTGCGGACGGAGAGACTCGATCAATTAAGCTATTAATATTTTATATACAAATCAAAGGGTTATGATAATTATTTATACTTAGTTTGGGGTGATTTGGTGTGTTTTGGGGCTATTTCCGCAACTTTTTCTGCAGCTTTTCTTACACTTAATTTCAATTAAATGATGAGGCTGTTAGATTGCATCTAGAACTGACCCATTAGCACCCCTACTTGCATTAAAAATTGCTGAACCCTAGGCTTTAATAGCTCAGAAAGTGCATCTTGTGTTAGCGTATTCAGTGCGGCAATATCATCATTCGTTATGTGGTGTACTCTTGTTGGTTAGTGATCGGTCAGGATCTATACTTTCCAACTCTACCCTTCATACACCAGAAATGACTATACCTCTTTTTCTCAGCTCTGGTCTAAATTGATAATACCTCTAACATTTTCGCTCGGCTTGTTTGCGCTAGGGTGCTTTGTAACACTGGTTTACCCGCGTCCATACCCAATAGCTGGTCGGCCACTGCCCGCAGCAGTGTTAAATTTTGCTCTATTAAAATGATAGAGCTGCCTTGTTTTTTACGGGCCAATAAACACTGCTCCATACGGCTAATATTTTCTGGCTGCACGCCTTCTGAAGGCTCATCAAGCACGATGATATTTGTATCCTCCGCCATGAGGCGCACAAAAGACAGTATCTTGCGTTCTCCACCAGACATGGTCCCAGCCTTTTGCTTAAGCCGTTCTGCTAGGGTAGGAAAAATTTCAAAATAAGCCTCTGCCAACCCACTTTTGCTACCAATGCTAAGGTTTTCACCCACGGTCAGTTCGTCAAATACCATTGCTGTTTGTGGCATGTATCCCAAACCTAATAGGTGGCGTTGGAAGGGTGGTGTTGAGGCTATATTTTGGCCTTTGAGTGTGATGGTGCCCTTGGAAGCCTGTAAAGACCCTTGAAGTAAACGTGCCAGGGTGGATTTGCCAACGCCGTTGCGGCCAAATACTCCCAAGGCTTGGCCTGCTTGAACGCTGGCACCCAAGTTGAAGACGACTTGGCTGTCGCCATAGCCACCCGCAAGTCCAGCAAAGGCTATTAGCTCGGTCATTTTGTGCCCCCGGCATAAACTGCAGCTACATCTTTATTGGCCTTGACTTCGACGTAACTGGCAAATGCCAGCACCTGGCCTTGATGCAATACCAGCACTTTGTCGGATAGCGCTTCAACGATACTCATATCGTGTTCTATAAGCAAAACCAGGCCCTTTGTTTGGGTTTGATATTGCCGTATCAAATCGGTCATCAAGTGAGTTTCGGCGGTTGATAACCCGGCACAAGGCTCGTCTAGTAGCAGTAATCGAGGCTGAGCAGCAGCCGTCATGGCAAATTCTAAAAATTGTCGATGGCCCTGAGGTAATTCGCTCACCTGTTTGGCCAAATTATGTGTTAAAGGTAAGGCTTCATGCGCCAGCAGCGAACTTATGTAAGCTGAGCGCCAAAGTAAAGGTTTGGCACTAAAATAATGGTACCATTTTGCTCGTTGCGCAAGGGTGGCGACCGTCAAATTTTCACCCACAGTCATGGAAAAAAATACTGAAGGCACCTGTAGTTTTCGCCCAATACCACTGCTAAGGGCGGCATATGGTGGACGGCAATGGATATGTTTTTCCGCCAGTAGTATCGTCCCTTTGCTGGCCAGTAAATTGCCGGTAATAACATTTAATAAAGAGGTTTTGCCAGCGCCATTAGGCCCTATAATGCACACAACACCTTGGGCTGGTGTGGTAAATGTAACCCCTTTAAGAATTTGCACTACGCCAACCTGTAAGTGGCATTGGTCAAACTGTAATGTAGCAGCAGGTTGTTGGCTTTTTACATTAGGTGCTGCGCAATAGCTGGGTTCTTCTGAGACTTGTGCTTTAACTAGTTTTTTAAAATAAATAGAAATGATCTCTGCCAGACCACCAGGAGACTTCAACACCACCAGTATGAATATTGCAGCAATGGAGATTTCCCAATAAATAAAATCATCACGCAGTTCTGCCGTTAACCAAGCCAGTACGACGCTACCTAACAGCGGCCCAAGTACGTGAAATCGCCCCCCAACTGCAGTCCAAATGATAAATTGGGCAGACAAAGCAAAGCCTGCAGAGGTGGGCGTTACAATACCTTGATGAGACGCAAATAAAACCCCCGCCGTAGCAGCTAGCATAGCCGACATAGCGAAGACTAAACCTTTTATTTTGTGAGTCGCAAAACCTAATAACTGTAACCGTGGCTCATTATCAGATACTGCTCGGGCAATTAAGCCAGCGGGTAATCGGTTAAGGGCCAGTAATAACATGGTGCTGACCACGGTTACCCCTACAATAAGGTAATAGAGGTTCCCAAATGGGTCTAACTGGGCAATGGGTTCATAGCCTGACAAGCCATTAAAACCACCTGTAATATTGGGCGAGGTGGAGGCTAATTGTTCAGCGATTAACACTAAGGCTAGGGTAATAAGTGAGAAATAAGGTCCGCTATCTGTTTTACCTCGAAATACCATTGTCGCCAGCACATAAGCAATGGCTCCTGCGATCAATACCGACAGTAGCATTAACACTAGTTGCCACCCTAAAGTTTCAATGTTGATCAATATGTGAGCGCTAGCATAGGCGGTCGAGCCAAAAAATATGGTCTGACCCAAGGGTAAAATGCCAGTTTTCCCCCATAGAAAACCAATACCCTGAGCGACGATTCCATAAATTAGAAAAAGCCCAATTTGGTATGCTGTGAAGTCTCCAAACAGGGAGGGTATCAGCAATAAAGTACCTAATAGTAGACCACTAGGAATTACGATAGATGCCATTAGGTCGCAACCATAAAAATAGGATAGAAAGAACTAACACAAAAATATAACCGTAGGTTTGATTGAATAGTGCTCCAAGCAAGGTTTGGCTACCAGCGATAAGCCCCACGCCAATAGCAAGCCCCTCTAGGCTACCTAAGCCACCCACAACTACGACAAAGAAAGAGCGTATAAGATAATCTAGCCCCATTAGTGGAGATATCTGGGCCGTAGGTGCAATAATTAACCCTGCCAATCCTGCACTGATACAGCCAAACACAAAGCACCGTCGTGACAAGCTTACGGTGTTAATGCCAACGGCTTGTGCCAGCTCTGGGTTATTGACCATCGCTTTGATGCGAGTGGCCACCAATGATCGTTTGTACCAAATGGTAAGGCCGATGAATAATAGGATTATCACACCAATTATTACGCTGCGGTAGGCGGGATAATCAATACCTATCCAAGACACCGTACCAGAAATAGGCAAAGGGACTGATTGAAAACCACGACCAAATGCCAGTTCCACCATTTCACGCAATAAAATAGAAATCCCCCACGTGGCCAACAAACTGTCAAATAGGCGACCATAGAGATGGCGAATAATTGCACGTTCCAGTATTAATGCCACCAAGGCGACACTAGCAATACACACGGGTAATTGCATCCAGTTAGGTAGACCCAAGGTTGAAGTAATGATCGGTGCGTAGGCACCAATCATTACAAATTCGCCATGGGCCATGTTCATGATCCGCAGCTGACCAAATATGATCGCCAGTCCCAATGTGACAACGGCCAAGAGGCTAAGTTGCCACATCAAATTAAGTAGAAAAACTGGCGTCATGTTGCAGGTACCTTACTGGTTGCAGGCGTCAGTCGAGGCAACATTAGCAAACGACTTGACAATCTCAAAAGCCCCACCAGTGCCATCTGCCAAGTAGATGGTTTGAGAAACGTGACGGCCTTCCATAGTGGCAGGTCCGCGGGGCGATTGATACTGAATACCTTCTGCAGCAGCATCCATGGCGGCTACATCTAAGCTGCCCGCTTTATTAGCCAGAGCTGCTAGCAACATTAACCCTTCATAGGCAGATTCACCTAAGGTGTTCAATGGCGCTGCATCGGCACCAAACTGTTGATAGTAGGACGCAGCAAACTCTTGTGCCGCTGGGCTGTTGATGGTTGAGAAGTATCCAGCTGAAGCGTAAAGACCATTGGCGTTGGTGGCACCAATGCCAGCCAAGGTATTTTCTTCAATTAAGGTGCCCAAACGGATGGCTTGTTGGTCCAATCCAAAGCCTGCATAGGCGACGTTAAAACCAACTGATCCGCCACCGACTAAGGTAATAAGTACAGCGTCGGCACCACTGGCCTTTATTTTTTGCAAGGAAGAATCATATTCGGCGACAGACATAGGTAAGTACTCTTCACCAACCACCTGGCCACCCGCCTTGGCAATATATTGTTTTGCCAACACGTTAGTGTCTCGGGGCCAGTTATAATCATGGCCTATTAAGTACCACTTAGACACGGATTTTGTCGACATAAGATAAGGGATAACCGGTGCCAATTGCTGGCTTGGCGTTTCGCCCGTAGCGTACAGGCCTGCGGCACATGCATTGCCCTCATAAACTGGTGTGTAAACAAATGGCACTTGGCCTTTGAAACGGCCTAACAAAGCCTCACGTACGCCACTGTCGTGCATGCCCACAAATGCTTCTACACCTTTTCCTCGCCACAGGCGCAAGGCTGCTTGTGTGGCCTCTGCTGGCGGCACACCAACGTCGGCAAAAAGGATTTTAATGGCCTCACCATTAATGCCCCCTGCAGCGTTAATTTGTTCGGCTGCTAACATAGCAGAGTTGCGCGTAGATGGCCCAAATAAACCAGCTGGCCCTGAATCAGGCACTAAAACGCCAATTTTAATTTCGGCTACGGCAACGCTGGCACCAAAGGAAACACCATAAGCTAGTGCTGCGCCAATCAAAAGTTTGTTGAATATGTTTTTCATATGCTTTGCTCCATTAGTTTTTGTAATTGTTTGGGTTAAAGTTTTAGGATGGCCTCAATCGTGCTGGCCACTGCCAGTAATTGGTCGTCTTGCCCAGGCAAACCATCCAATTCTATGCCCACGGGTAAGCCAGAAATATTTTGACATGGCAAAGAAATACCAGGAGCCCCAAGGTTTGAGGCTAAGTCAGTGTTACGTATATAGGTTGTAAAAGTAGGCAGTAGTTGGCCGTTAAGACCGATTGTTTCATCCTCACCTATTTTGCGTGCTGTGAGAGGTGTGGTGGGCATTACTATGGCGTTAAGCTTGTGTTTGGCAAATGTTTGAGCATAGATCTGCAGCATAGCAGGCCGGTGTGTATCCATTGCTGCACGGTAGGCTGCTAAAGGCATTGCTTCACTACCTAACTGACTACCAAGTAAGCCGGCCACATCAGGTGAGCCTATGCCAGTTATTAGGTCGTCGAAACTAATGTGAGGGACATGTTGGGCAATATAAGCGGGCAAATCACGCATTAGCTCGTACAATACTACGGGGAAACCAAAGGCTTCGTTATGGCTCCATATGCTGGTCATATCTACCTCAATTAGTCGTACTCCTGAGGCTTCCAAAACCTGTAGTTGAGCGTCGATTGCCTGCTTTACCTGTGGCTCCAAATTTTCATACAACACGTCTTTTGGTATGCCTAAGGTGATATTGGCCATAGGCGAATTGCTGATGGCTCGTGGTTTTCTGCTCAAAACTGCGTCTAATAAAGCAATGTCTGCTACGGTACGGGCAAGGGGCCCAACCGTATCACGGGTGTGAGAAATAGGCATAATTCCAGCACTGGAATACCGTCCTGTGGTAGGGCGAAACCCCACCACACCACAGAGTGCAGCGGGGATGCGGCAAGAGCCACCGGTATCTGTGCCCAATCCCACTGGGAAGATTTCCGCTGCTACGGCAGCAGCCGTACCACCCGAAGACCCACCGGGTATGAGATTTCTCCCGTGGGGATTGTGTACGGCACCGGTAATCGTGTTGTTGCTGGTAATGCCTAGGGCCAGTTCGTGCATATTGGCCTTACCCGCTAAAATAGCACCCGCTTCTTGCAAGCTGATAATGACGTCTGCGTCCAGTTCGGGAGTGTGACCTATGAGTGCCCCAGTGCCGCCAGTGGTGGGGAAACTGGTGGAATTGATGTTGTCTTTGGCAATAAAAGGTAAGCCACACAAACTGCCAGCTATTCCTGCTGCACGCTTGTTATCGGCCTTTTGGGCATTGTCTAGCAACAAGTCGGCGTCAAAACATTGTATTGTATTAAGGTGGGTGTTGGCTTCGATTCGGCCCACTAGGTCGGTGGCGTAATCTACTGCCGAAAATTCTTTATTATGTAACCCTTGCAAGGTTTCAACCGCACTTAAATTCTTTAAATCATGTACCATGAGTGCATCCCGTTAAGTTAGACACTCATATTAGTCTGCACCTGCTTATTTGTGTATCATCAGAATTGATGGTTTTTTATGGCCAGTACTTGGGCTAGTTGAGTGCGGCGATTGAGGCCTGATTTACGGAAAATAGCCG
>Ga0257115_1001869_pt1 | contig 13234 bp, 10 predicted proteins | sample SI112_100mmetaG_FD_194465 | JGI IMG/M metagenome (GOLD analysis project Ga0257115, IMG submission 194465) | Marine microbial communities from Saanich Inlet, British Columbia, Canada - SI112_100m | ecosystem: Environmental > Aquatic > Marine > Inlet | place: Canada: British Columbia | collected...
GGGTCCAACGATTCTTTTTACTGGTGCAAACCATGGCGATGAGTTCGAGGGTCCTGTGGCACTATTTGACTTGGCAAATAAAATAGATTCTGAAGATATTAAAGGTAGAGTTATTATTATTCCTGGAATGAATTATCCAGCCTTCCAAGCTGGAAAGAGAACTTCACCGATTGATGGCGGCAACATGAATCGAGTATTCCCGGGTAATCCAGAAGGTACATATACTGAGAAAATTGCTGATTACTTTAATCGAACTCTTCTTCCACTTGCTGATTTTGTAGTTGACTTTCATTCTGGTGGTAAGACATTAGATTTTTTACCATTTTGTTGTGCTCATATTCTAGATGATAAAGAGCAGCAGTCACGATGTATTGACGCAATGAAAGCTTTTAATGCTCCTCACTCAGTGATGCTTCTTGAGATAGATGCTGTCAATATGTATGATACTGCTGCAGAAAATATGGGCAAAGTGTTTATTAGTACAGAGCTTGGTGGTGGTGGATCGACTTCCGCTTATACAGTTGAAATTGCAAAAAAAGGAATTAGAAATCTTTTAAGGCATACTGGTATCTGTCAAGGAGATTTAGAAGTCTCTGAAACGCTTAATTTAGACATGCCGGATCATAGGTGCTATATTTTTAGTGAAACAACTGGACTTGTAGAGCATTGCGTTGATTTGGGTGATGCAGTTAAAGAGGGCCAACTTGTTGCAAAGGTCCACAACATAGAAAGAACAGGAGAAGCTCCTGTTGAATATTTTGCGGGAGTTGATGGCATTTATACGGGTAGACATTATCCAGGTCTTGTTGTCAATGGAGACTTTCTGGGGGTTGTTGCGGTTCCGGTTTAGTTTTTAATCTGTTGTTACCTTTATTAGGAGAAAAAATGAATGCTTTATTTGCATCTGACAATGTGACGAGTGCATGCCCGGAGGTTATGGATGCTGTCATTGAGGCTAATTCTGGTATTTCAGAATCTTATGGTGACGATGAATGGTCATCTAGACTCAAAGAAAAATTATCTGAGGTCTTTGAAACTAATGTTGAGGTTTTTTTAACAGTTTCAGGGACTGCTTCAAATGCATTGGCATTATCAGCGTTAGCTCCTGTTTATGGAAAAATCTACTGTCATGAGATCTCTCATATTAATACAGATGAGTGCGGAGCACCTGAGCTTTTTACTGGCGGTGCTAAGCTAAATCCAATGAGAAGCAGTAATGGAAGAATTAATGCTAAAGAGCTTGACGAGATTGTTAGAGGGTCTGGTAATGTTCATGTGACACAGCCTTCCGTTGTCAGTATTACTCAATCCTGTGAAACAGGAACAGTTTATCAATTAGATGAGATTCAAGAAATATCAAAAATAGCTCACAAGCATAAGATGAGTGTACATATGGATGGCGCGCGATTCGCAAATGCTCTCGTATCTCTTGGCGTAAGTCCGGCAGAGATGACCTGGAAGTTGGGAGTTGATGTTCTAACCTTGGGAGGCACTAAAAATGGCTGCCTTGCTGCAGAAGCAATCATATTTTTTAAGCCTGAGATGGTTGGTAATTTTCCATTCCTTCATAAAAGATCTGGCCAGCTTCTCTCAAAAATGCGTTTCATTTCATCTCAGCTAAATGCTTATGTCTCAAATGATGTATGGATTCGAAATGCGAGTCATGCAAACGCAATGGCAAAGATGTTAAGTGAAGGCTTAAATGCCTTTTCAAATATAAATTTAGCGTACCCAACTGAATCTAATGAAGTTTTTGTTAACCTTTCTAGGGACATCATTGATTATTTAAATAATGCTGGTTATGACATTAATGAAGAAGAACTTGATGGAAAAGCTGTTCGATTTGTGACTGCATGGAATACTGATCGAAATGATATTGATAATCTTTTGGATAAATTATCACAAAAATACGGGTAAATTTTAAGGTATAAAAACTTTTATAGATGAAGTACATAGCCTTGTATAATCCTTCACAAAGCAAATGGTAAGATCTGCATTGATATAAGATCCCTGGAGCTAAAAAATAAATAAATCGTGAGTTAGTTTTGACTCTTGATAGGTCTCTCAAATTGAATTTGAGTTAATTGTAATTGGTTGATACCCAAAAGTATCAACACCATTGGTATAAATATTATTATGTTAAGTGCTATAAGAAATAAATCAAAAGGTTGGGTCGCGTATCTCATAGTTGGTTTAATAACAGTTCCTTTTGCTTTGTTTGGAATTCAAGATTACGTTAGTCGTTCTGCTAATAACTCCATTGCCACAGTTGATGGAGAAGATATTGATATTAATATTTACTACCAAGAGCTAAACTCACAGCAACGCAACTTACAGCAACAATTAGGTGCTGCTTACACCCAAGAGATTGATGATGCTATTAAGCAAACCCTTATAGAATCCATGATTAATGAAAAGCTAATTGAAAATTATGCCAACTCATTAGATATTGTTACCCTAGATGATGAGGTTAAATCTGTTATTGAATTAAATCAAGCATTCTCAGTAGACGGTGAATTTTCACAAGATCGATATACGCAGTTATTAAGACTTAACAGTTATTCACCTGCTGGATATGAATTAGCTCAATTAAAATCATTAACCCGCGAACAAATTAAGAGAAACCTAAGTGGTTCAGCTTTCATGTCATCGATTCAAATTGATCAACTAAATGATCTCGCATCTCAGCAAAGAGAGATTTCATATATTGCTCTGAATACAAAGAATTATCTGGATCAAGTGAGTGTTTCAGAGGATCAAATTTTAGATTATTTTAATGAAAATAGATCTAGCTTTATTGAAGGCCGAAAAGTTAAAGTGGATTTTGTAGAGCTTACATTAGGCAGTATGGATGAGCCTGAAAGTCCAACTAATGATGATCTTCAAAATCTTTATGATGACAATGCTGATCTCTATACAAACTTAGAAAGAAGAAGGGCGCAGCACATATTAGTTGAGAGTGAAGAATTAGCTAACGACCTATTAGAACAAATCAATCAGGGCGCTGACTTTGCAGAACTCGCTAAAGCGAACTCTGAAGACAGCTCTTCAAGTGAAGAGGGCGGTGATCTTGGCTTTTTTGAAAAAGAGTTAATGGGTGCTGAATTTGATGAGGCTGCATTTGCTATGAATATTGGCGATGTTAGTGATGTGGTTGCTACGGATTATGGTTATTTTCATATCATTAAGCTTACGGATATAGAGGCCGAAACAATTCAAGCTTTTGATGAAGTTGAGGAGCAATTAGCCGCACTTTATATTAAAAATGCGAAAGAAAAGATGTTATTTAGCTCTTTAGAGGAGTTCATTAATTTATCTTATGAAGAGTCTTTAGATATGGTTGCTGATCAGTTTAGCCTTGAGCTTCAAAGTAGTGACTATTTTGCTAATGGCAGCAGTCAGTATGATGCAAAATTTGTTGCCTCTGCATTTAGCCCTTCAGTTATTGATGACGGTGAGAATTCTGAGGTTATGGAGATCAATTCAGAAAAATTTGTTGTTTTGGCATTATCTGACCTGCAGTCAGAGCGTGAGAGAGACTTAAGTGAGGTAGAAGATCAAATTGAGTCTGCTCTTAAGACAGCTAATGCAAAAGAGGTGATTGAAGACATCGCTGAGAGCATTGTTTCTGCACTCTCAAGTGGAGATGAACAAACAGCCAACAATTTAATCTCAGAGAACAATCTAGAGTGGATTTCTGAGGGATGGATTTCAAGGGCTAGTGAGTTACCATATGATGTGACTTTTAAATCATTTACTTTATCAAAACCTGAAGAAGGAAGAAACACGTATAGCGCTCAAAGTGCAAACCAATTAACGTCTTTAGTGATAGATTTGAGCGGAGTAAGAATTCCTGATGAGGATGCAGATAATGGAATTTCAGCGCTTTATCTGAGCCAAGAGAACAATGAAATGTTCGTTACGCTTATCAGGCAGTTAAGAGAAGGTGCAGAAATAAAAGTTTTTACTGATCTTCTCTAATATCTTAGACTAAAGGTCAGGGCCTTTTTCATAGAAGTTATACCCTGCATCAACGTAGGTAACCTCACCGGTGACTCCAGAGGCTAGGTCTGAGCATAAAAATGCTGCCACATTGCCGACTTCCTCAATGCTGACATTACGTTTAAGCGCAGAGCTCTCAGCAGCATGATCAAGTAATTTTCCAAACCCTTTAATTCCACTAGCTGCAAGCGTTTTGATTGCGCCTGCTGATACCGCATTGACACGGATACCTTTCTCAGATCCCATTGCTGCAGCCATATATCTAACATTGGCTTCAAGAGAGGCCTTAGCAATACCCATCACATTGTAATTAGGGATTGCTCTTAGAGCTCCCAAGTAACTCAGTGTTAATAGGGCGCCGTTCTCATTAAGCATTGGCATCGCTGATTTTGCAAGTGCTGTAAAACTATATGAGCTAATTTCATGCGCCTTAAGAAATCCTTCACGCGTTGTGACCTCAAGATAATTACCATCGAGCTCAGCTCTTTCTGCAAAAGCAACAGAGTGAATTAAAATGTCAACACTGTCCCAGGATTTTTTAAGTTCATCAAAAGTTTCATTAATTTGCTCATCACTGGATACATCACAAGGAATGACAATAGATGAGTTACAGATTTCAGCACACTTCTCAACGCGACTTTTAAGCTTCTCAGTTTGATAGGTAAAGGCAAGTTCGCAGCCATTTGCTGCCATTGATTCAGCAATTCCCCAAGCGATTGAGCGGTTTGAAGCAACGCCAACAATGAGTGCTTTTTTACCTGTTAAAAAACCCATGAAACCTCCATAATATTTATAATACAGTTAGGGTTTAATTATAAACACATTGACTAAATAGTTGCTGTTTACTTAATAAATGTTGATGCTAATTTAAAATCAATCTCGGACTCTAAAATTTAACGATTACTGAAGATATTTATGAAGCACAAAGGCTACTACTTATTATTTCTTGGATTGGTTTTAACAGATCAATTTATCAAGCAAATTTTTATGTCTTCGTTTGATTTAGGTCAGTCAATCGTTGTTAACCCTTTCCTCAGTTGGACCTACCTACAAAATACAGGGGCTGCTTTTAGTTTCTTGGCAGGCGGGGGTATGATGCAAAAGTCATTTCTTTTAGTTGTCTCTATCTTGGTTTCTATTTGGATCGTGATTTGGACACAAAGGACGCCTTCAATTTATCGTCAAAAGTTATCAGGACAGTTTCTACTTCTTTCAGGCGCAGTAGGGAATTTAATTGATAGAGTGCAGTATGGTTTTGTCATCGACTTCATTGATGTTCATGTCAATAGTTTCTATTGGCCGGTGTTTAATATAGCAGACAGCCTAATCTTTGTGGGTGTTGTACTTCTTATATTTGAGAGAAAATCGACTAGTAAATAAAATTCCAATAGCATTGAGAATCACCATAAATGGTAGAATATTAAATAAATGATTTCCACTTAAACTCAATGAAGAAATTTCTTTTATTACCGTTACTTTATTTGATGAGCATTTCGGCGTTAGCTGAAATGCACAAGATGTCAGATTCTGGCGAAATTTTAGCTTTAGATAGAGAGGCTTGGTCCTGCGTTTTAGATGACAGTCAGTCACTCCTTTGGGAGGTTAAAAGTAGAGAAGAGGGCATTCAATATAGCCTCAACACCTATACCTGGTTTGATGGTGAGAGTGGGAGAGATAATGGGACCTTTAGTAAGAATTGTTATTGGGGTAAAAACTGTAATACACTTTCCTTTACTGCTGATATGAACAAAGCCAATCTTTGTGGTTATTCGGATTGGCGCCTTCCATCACTCGATGAATTAAATACGATTGTTGACTATTATGGTGATAGCGATACGCTCATTAATACAAACTTTTTTCCTAACACTCAGAAGAATACTTATTGGACCTCTGATTCAGTCTCAAGTAGCCCTAAGTTAGCCTTCGAGGTGCCTTTTTTCTATGGCGGCTCAAAGGCGCGTGAGAAAACAATCGATACTTTTGTAAGACTTGTAAGAAGTGCTGACTAGAGAGATCGATCAATCACTGTATGAGTCATATTCTGATGACATACCCTTAATTCTTAAAAGAATCTATGCAGCCAGAGGCGTCTCTGAGTCTCAGCTCTCAATGGCCCTACCTGGTCTTCTTAAGCCCAACTTTGACCAACTCAATATAGCCCTAGAGCTTCTTGAGAAATGCCTCTTAGGGGATAAGCAAATCCTGATTGTTGGAGACTTTGATGCTGACGGGGCAACTGCCAGCGCTGTTGCCATTAAAGCGCTCAGACTCATGGGCGCAAAACATGTCGATTTTTTAGTTCCTAATAGGTTCAAGCATGGTTACGGCCTCAGTCCAGAGATCGTAAAGGAGGCAAAACGTGATAAAGAGCCAGATCTTATTATTACGGTCGATAATGGCATATCGAGTAATGAGGGTGCAGAACTTGCAAGATCACTTGGTATTGATGTCATTATCACAGATCATCATCTTCCGCCCAATGAGCTTCCCAATGTCAATGCGATTATTAATCCCAATTTAAGGGGTTGTGATTTTCCATCGAAGAATTTGGCAGGGGTTGGGGTCTGTTTTTATTTGTTTTCATCGCTTAAAACCTATCTGACAAAACAAGGTTATTTTGAACAGAATAATATTCAAAATCCAGACCTTCGAACGCTTCTTGATTTAGTTGCACTTGGAACCGTTGCAGATGTTGTAAAACTGGATCAAAACAATCGAATTCTGGTGAATGAGGGAATCAAGCGTATTCGTGAAAAACGGTGCTCAAAAGGCATCCTTGCCATCCTTGAGCTAACAAAAAGGCAAGTTGAGTCGCTTCAGGCATCTGACCTTGGGTTTACAGTAGCACCTAGAATTAATGCGGCTGGAAGACTTAGTGATATTTCTCAAGGGATTCGCTGCCTCCTATCAGATGATATGAATGATGCCAGAAGGTATGCGCAAACGCTTGAAGAGTTTAATATTAAAAGGCGCAAAGAGCAGACTCGTATGCAGGACGAGGCGCTCGCAATTGTTGAAAATCAAGCCATTGATAAGAGTGATTTTGCAATCGTTCTCTATGACGAGTCATGGCACGAGGGTGTGGTCGGCATTGTTGCTGGAAAACTCAAAGAAACCTATCAGAGCCCATCCGCTGTATTTGCCAAAGCAGATATCGTTTTAAAGGGTTCTATACGCTCTATTCCAGATGTCCACATCAAAGACTTACTAGACCTTGTCGATAGAGAAAATCCAGGACTCATTGAGAAGTTTGGTGGTCATGCGATGGCGGCAGGTCTGACCATTAATCCAGATAACTTTAAGCAGTTTAAGGGTGCATTTACTGAAGCCATTACAAAGCATCTTAAAGGCAAAAAACCAATCATCGAGCTTCTAACCGATGGCAGTCTTGATTCAGCTGAAATAACCCTTAAGAATGCAGAACTGTTGAGGCAAGCTTCACCCTGGGGTCAGGGTTTTGAAGAGCCCATTTTTTATGGTGACTTTGAACTGGTGGAGCAAAGAATTGTTGGAGAAAAACACCTGAAGTGTAATTTAAAGTTACAAGGCACAAATTCAGTTTTAGAGGGAATCGCTTTTTTTCAGGAAAAGCTTGATTCCAAGAAGGTTGTGGTGGCTTATAAACTCAATGTCAACTCTTTTAGAGGGAATGAATCGTTGCAATTAATGATTGAGTCAATTGAAAGCTCTTAACTAGAACTTATTGGCCTAAGGTTTTTAGCTTTTGAGTTGGTTTTGTTGTTAAAAAAATCAAAGTAACATTGAGAGTGCTTAGAGGCACTGGAAAACATAATCTGAGATTTAACTTTTGTTTTTACAATTACTTAAGTATAAAACCCCGCCTTGCCATTGTTCATCTGGATCATCAAAATCAATCCATAACTCAGCATTTTCGGGTGAGTTAAGACTAAGTGGTTTTGACTTAGGATTTTTTCTGAGTTTTGGATAGCTAGGTTTTATGGCGACCGAACCTGGCTCAACATTCAAAACGAAATAAGCCATTTTTCCAACAAAATGACCATCCTTCGTTATTCTAACATTGACTTCATTTTGTAAATAGTTTGGATCTGAAGATAGGCCACCCATTCTCCAGGATGAGCCGGAGTCTATAGATACTTTGCCATCTTGAATAGATAACGATCCATTTGCTATATTCCAGTTTTCAATTCTCCCTTCAACTGATTCATCGTAATTAACTCTTCTTAATTTAAATACACAGCTAATGTTTCCTGAGTTATTTGCTATGTTGTGACTAGAGAAATCAAACTCAGTTTTAGCTACTATTTTCTCTAATAATTCTTTTAAGACTGCCTCACTAAATTCGACGTCATACGTAATAATTGTTGAGCTCTTATTTAGTGTCTTGCCATTCCTAGATTTTTTATTTGTACTTGAAGTGCTGCTAGATGTTTCATTTGATGAATTAGAATTATTTGAAGTGCCGCCACCACATTTATAAACAAAGTATGTCCCATCATCCGATATAGACTTGATTGGATCACTCCCATCAGGGCATGACCCTGCAAAACTCTGTACCGAGAGAATTGTTAGAAGCAAGAGTAGGTATAGTTTTTTCATATAATTCTTAAATTTTTAATTACTTCAAGCAAATCAATGCCACCTCTCATTAATATTAGAGTTTATGAAAAAATGTAATCAAAGACACGAGGCAGTTTGGGATTAAAGAAAACCTTATCAGCAATAACGTCATGATCCAGTCCAAGAGCTTTTTCAATACAAGCGGCGCAGACAGAGCGATAATCAATAGTAGACATCAAATCCCTTTCCTCGAAAAGCTCTCTTTTAGATAGACCTGGCCATTGCGTTATGATTTTGCTTTTATTAATCATGCCACCTGCTAAAAGTCCAGCTGAGCCATAACCGTGATCCGTTCCATTTGTTCCATTTGCAAAAGCTGTTCTACCAAACTCAGTCAAAGTGAGTATGATGCTTCTGTCCCAAGCGTCTCCGAGACCCTCTTTGTAGCCTTTTAAAATATCATCTACTACAGTTAATTGGGCACCATGATTTCCATTTTCGTCAGAACCTTGATTTGCATGTGTATCAAATTGATCCACTTTTATTACTGACGCTAATGGGCCATTCTCTTTAGCCATTTCTTTTCCTGCGTATACAGCAAGGCTGGCTGGATCCCTTGGCATATTCTTAACTTCCATGCCAACTTTTTTCTTTAATTTTCCAAATGATGCGGCACTCTCGTTTGTATGCGACTGGGTAATCATATCAATTAAATTATCTTTCAGTTTGCTAGAACTCTTAATACTTGCTGGGAAAAAGTTATCAACTTCATTATGACCTCTAAGGATCAGAGGCATATCAAGTGAAAGTGCTCTACCTGGAGTTTTGGCAAGGTCAAGTGATCTGCCAAGCCAGCCGGTAGTTTCGGAAAAAGGAGCTAGTCCACCACCTTGCATAAAGTTTTGACCTTCAAAATGAGACCTTAATAGATAGGGAAAATTAGTTGCATGAACAACAGCAGCATTATTTTTTGCCATTAGTCCTGAGAAAAAATTAAAAGAGGGATGCAAGCCAAAAAAAGAGTTTAACTTCAAATAATTATCAGGTGTCATTGCCTTTCTCATTGACATTAAGTTTGGATCTCCAAACGGAGGAATAGCTGCTAAACCATCCATTCCACCCTCTAGGATAATAACTGAGATAGTTCCAGGCGGTTTATCTTGGGTATAGCCTGGAATTGGAAGTCCAGCTAAAAATAAAGAGGCACCAGATGCTTTTAAAAAATCTCTTCTGGTTAGTTTTAATTTAGACATTTTCTAACCCCATAAGTTCAGGACTACACATCAAAGCGATAAATTTTTCTTTTTCATTTCTAAAGCCATCAACAAGTTTTCGAGTGGGTGCTCCTGCATCAATTCTATCCATAATTTGATTAGCTTTATATTGCGGTTTTCCAGCCTTGTATATTGCTTCAGAAAACCTTATTCTTCTTTCAAACATTTCCCCTGAGATCCACTCAGTCTTATCGCTCGAATAGCCATCAGGTTGTCTCGAACTCCAAAAAGATTGACCAAGCTCTACAAATATTTTATCGACTCTCATTAACCTATTAAAAATATTCCTTTCCTGATTTAAATCATCCCATCCATGAACAAACGTTGCTCCACTTAATCTAAGTGTTTGAAAAAGCCAGGTCATTGGCCACTGGAATTTTGGCTCTTTTGATAGAATAGCTCTCTCTATTACAGCGGTGTGAATTTGATCTAAATTACCGTTACCTTTTCTCCAGGCATTTTCGATATAGGTAATATCAGATGAACTAGGATTATCACTTACAAAATGTTGAGCCAGTTTTGTGGAGAGGTGTTTAATAGTGTGATCATGAGAAGCTAGATAATCTGTGAGCTCTCTTAAGCCTCCTTTACCTTGGTTAATCACTTTACCCATAACATTTTTAACACCCGGTTCAGCCCATCTTTTTTTAAATAAATTTGCATAGTTTGATGTATCAGCGCCTTGTGATCTCATCCACTCATCGGTTCTTTTTAACTCAATACCCCAGCCCGCTAGAACATTGGCAGCATTTCGAATATCTTTCTCTGTATATTTTGCGGAAGGAGAAACTGAATGCAGTTCTAATAGTTCTCTACCAAGATTATCATTTAGACCTGCTTGAAAGTTGTTTTCTCTTGCATCTCTTGCTTCTGCAGAGTTCTCACCCGAACTCCATATATTATCCAGATAGGTCAGCATACTTGGATGAGTCGTGCTTTTGTAGAGCATATCAGAGAATGAATTATTTAGATTTGCTAGAACTACTGTATCCATTGCGTGACCAATGGTATTGATATTATCAAAAATATTACCCGTTGTGAAATGGTTTGTCCAAAAAGCCATAAAGCGAAGCCTTAATTGATCTTCTCCATATATATTTCTATGCACAAATTTCAATTCATCTCTTTCACCCCAAAGATTTTTTCTATTTTCATTTCTCTTTGAGGCAGAATCCTGTCCATCTTTTTTTGCTCTTGCAAGATCTTCGTTGATCCAAAAGGTTCGCCACATTTGAACTCTTTCATTTAGGCTTGGTTGAAGTTTTCTAGGCCATTCCTCGATTGGTGTATTAGTTCCTCTGGACACCATCTTAAAGCCTAGTGCAGGTGATTTTGAGTGAAGTTGACTTATTGCCCAACCTTTTAAGTCTTCAGGCAATGGAGTGTCTGCGCGAAACATGAGACCTAATTTTTGGGCAATTCTGAATTGTTCGTTCATTTAATTAGATTCAAAAAAAACCATATAATAAAAAGTATATCACTTTGAACCAGGCAGTGGAGCTTTTACTGTTCAACATTTGATTCTAAATAGTTCAAAATTGATTTTGTCCCGCCCAAGACAGCTTGGAATAATTCAAAAGCCTGCTTATCGTTTGCTTCTTTGTAATAATCATAAATACATTGTTGATTCCTAGCGCTCTCAATGCTATTGGTTTGACTAATAAAACTTAACCATCCCCATTCTATTACTGTCGGCCCACATTTTTTCGGAAGAGAGTCTTTATGCCGTTGCAAGGGCTTTATTGTTGAGTCATCCACATGAATCACTAGTTTTTGTTCTTGGGTATCATCATATTTGTAGACTAGGGTTTTGAACTGTTTAGTGCCGTTACTTTTTGTTTTTAATCTGCCACTTATAAGGGCTTTATGAAGCTGGTAAGGCTGAAGGTATCTCTCGTCACGGTCCAATCTAATGGTTCTAGGAATTATAAAATCTGTTTTATCGATTGATAGGCTAAAGGTTTGGCCGTCAACTTCAAAAATAGATAACTCTGAACTGGCTTTAATTTGTTGTGCCTTTACTTTTGCTTTACTCTCGGGGGAGCTATCTGCTAAAGCCTTACTAATACAACCAATAGGCACTCCAGTAACTACATTACTTTTTAGAGATTGAGCCCTACTTGTAAGCTCTTGATTGAGCCATTTAGCTGTGCGGTGTTCAGGATAGCGTAATTGAAAAATTTGCATCCAAGATGAATAAAACGAAACACTATCTAAATTTGAATTAAATTCCTGTCGACCATTACTAGCTTGGCTGTTATGTCTCTTTTTAGCCCATGGCTCAATGACAGAATGATCCAAATAAGCATCATTAAAGAGCTCAGCAGCCTTTAGTAATTTTGTTTCAAGGCTGTTAGGAATTTTAACATTTGCAATCTTAGCTATCTCTAATATGATAAATGCCTCCCCAAGTGCATTAGAGTGATACCAGAGAGCCCTATTTCCTCTCGTTGTTCTATCTTTCATGCTGCCATCAGAAAAACTCCATTCATCTAGGCCCTTGACCATATTTTCAACGAGAGATTTGTAATCTTTATTTCGGCTATGCTTGATGGAAATATTTGGGAAGTGCCAGCCTACAGAGTTTCCAAAATAAAAATTTTTAGCAGTCATAATCCGTGGATAAAATCTCTCAAACCAACCTAAAATGACTTTATGTCTATCATCCTCAGGCTTATGGTCGGCATAAAAAAGTTTATATAAATAGTTTAAAGATAAGACAGTCTCTACAGCGACAGTCGCATCTTTAATTGGTGCCATGTCTTGACCGTCAGGATCACTCCATTCTCCCTCGCAGGCTGGAGCAAGATCAAATGGGCCAGAAGAAAAATAACACTGCATTGTCGCTGATAAGGCGTCTTTAGACGCCCAGTAATATAATTTATCAAACAGCTTCTCTTTCAAGGCTTCATCATCTGAAACCATTGCAAAGGTAGATGCTTCCAAATACTTAATAAGAACTTCTCTGCTATAGGCGCCTTCGACTTTTCTCCAGTTATCCATTTTAGAGTTGTACCCCTTTATTTTAGGGGCTAGATCTTTGTTAATTTCTTGCCAATTGGGTGTGAAATATTCATAGCCACAAGAGCGCATTCTGTCTTCTTTAGGCAGATTCAGAAAGTCATTGAAGTCTTTGTCTGAAAAAAATATGCTTTTGCTGGATGGTGATTCTGAATCAGATTCTTTTGTATTAGATGATGATTGTCCTCCACAGTTGTATACAAAGTAAGTACCATCCGCAGAAATACTCTTGACTGGCTCACTGCCATCAGGGCACGAGCCCGCAAAACTTTGAGCTGAGAAGAAGGATAGGATTAAAAGTAGGAGTAGTTTCTTCATACTATGATTGTATATCAACTTGAACTAAAGTCCAAACTTCGTTTGATGTGTGAATTACGTTGAATTAATGACAAGCTACA
>Ga0257115_1001872_pt1 | contig 13215 bp, 14 predicted proteins | sample SI112_100mmetaG_FD_194465 | JGI IMG/M metagenome (GOLD analysis project Ga0257115, IMG submission 194465) | Marine microbial communities from Saanich Inlet, British Columbia, Canada - SI112_100m | ecosystem: Environmental > Aquatic > Marine > Inlet | place: Canada: British Columbia | collected...
AAAAAAACAAAAGATTCGGTATTGATAAACACCACAAATTTATCTAAAAGAGCGTGTTTTTTAAAAATAAAAAAAATTATAGACGGGAAAATTAATATTTAATGGAAATTTACAAAGACTTATCAAGCACAGCATCTCAAGAATTCGAAAAACTACTTAACAGCCAACTTTCAAAAGTACAAATTGAAGAAGGTAAAATCATAGAAGGTAAAATTAACAAAATTACTGAAAAATTTGTTTTCCTATTTGTTGAAGGTTTAAAAAGTGAACCTGTATTAGATATTAACGAACTTAAAAGTATGGGTCTTGCTGATAAGATTAAAGTTGGTGAAACAATTAAAGTTTTGTTAGAAAAAATTGAGGACAAACACGGTGAAGTTTTAGTTTCTGCTAGTAAAGCCCAAAAGATAGCTGGATGGGATAAGCTGGTTGCAGCTTATGAAAATAATGAGCCAATCATGGGTAAAATTACCTCCAAATGTAAAGGCGGATGTATCGTTGAACACATAGATACTGGCTCGCTAATGTTTTTACCAGGATCACAAATTTCAGATAAACCATTAAAAGATATTAGTCACTTAATGAACGAACCTCAAAAATTTGCATTAATTAAGTTAGATAAAATTAGAGGTAATGCCTGTGTTTCAAGAAGAGAAATTATTTCCTCCTTCAAAAAAGAGGACAAGGCTAAAATTATAGAAAAATATAATGTTGGAGATATTATCAAAGGTGCTGAAGTAAAAGGCTACAGTTCTTTTGGATGTTTCTTTAACGTTAATGGCGAGCTAGATGTTTTGGTTCACTTACAGGAAATTTCTTATTCTAGAGTGAATCATCCTGATGAAGTTTTCAATATTGGTGAAAAACATGATTTAAAAGTAATCACAGTTGATAAAGAAAAACTACAGGTTGGATGTTCAGTAAAACAATTATCACCTGACCCTTTTGAGCATATTGAAAATTATGAATTAAATAAAATCTATAAAGTAAAAGTAGTTAAACTGATGGATTTTGGAGCATTCTGTGAACTAGAACCAGGTCTTACAACTTTGCTTCATTCAAGTGAACTTAGCTGGACTAAAAAAAATATTTCAGCAAAAAAAATGTTTAAAGTTGGTGATGAGATCAATTGTATAATCACAGAAATTGATAAAGAAAAAAGACGTGTTGCAATTTCACATAGATTAACTCAAGATAATCCGTTTGAAACATTTGAAACAAAATTTCCTGTTGGAACAATTGTTGAAGGTGAAGTAGTTAATAAAAATGAATACTCATTATTTGTTAAAGTAGAAGACTTAGATGTGGATGCTTTTTTACACTGTAATGATTTAACTTACCTAAACAATGGTGAAGAAGAATTAGAAAAATACAAAAAAGGTGACAAAATTAAAGTTAAAGTTCTTGAAATTAAAGCATCTGAACAAAAAATTAGAGTTGGTTTAAGACAAACTCAAGCAGATCCTTTTGATTGGTTTAATGATAAATCTAAAAATCAAACTATTACTGTCAAAGTTATTTCTACTGACAATAAAGGTTTAACTGTTAGACCTGAGGGATGCGAAATGGATTTTCAAATTAAAAAGTCAGCAATAGCAATTAACGCAGCTGACGCTAGACCAAGCAGATGGACAGGTGGTGAAAAACTTGATTGTGCGATAGCGGATATGGATCTAGATAAGAGAAAAATTACATTAAGTATTAAATTATTAGAAGAAATTGAGAAAAAAGAAGCTTTAGATAAATACGGATCTGAAGGTTCTGGTAAAAACTTACCTTTCTCATCACTTTCTGAAGATTTAAAGAAAAAAGAAGAAGATAAAGAGTAAACAGAAGATTTAAATTGGCTATTGTAAAATCAAAGCTTTTAAAACAACTCTCAGATAATTATCCAAATTTTCTAAAGAAAGACCTCGAAAAATTTACTAATATTATCCTTGGTGAAATCAAACAAGCTCTTAAAAGAGGAGACCGAGTAGAGCTTAGGGGTTTTGGCGTATTTTCAACAAATATTCAAAAAGCAAGAATATCAAGAAACCCTAAAACAGGCGAAAAGGTTAACACGCCAGAAAAAAAAACAATTCACTTTAAAATGTCAAAAGACTTGTTTAAAAAATTAAACAATGAAACATAAAAACATTTTTGTTGCTTGCGATACCTCTAATTTAAGTGAAATAAAAAAAATAATAAAACAAACACAAACAACTAAACTTAAAATTGTTCCAAAATTTGGGCTTCAGTTTTTTTATTCTAAAAATGGAAGAAAATTTTTAGAAAATTTTAAGAAAGACTTTTGGTTAGATCTGAAGATCAATGATATTCCACAAACAGCACTATCCGCAATAGATAGTTTAAAAGATTTAAAAAGATGCAAATATATAACTGTCCATGCAAATGGTGGTCTTGAAATGCTTAAAGCTATTAAGAAAAAAACTAAAACAATTAAAAAAGATATAAAAGTTTTAGGAGTAACAATTCTAACAAATCTTAATAATAAATCTCTTAAAGAAATAGGTCACACAAAATCGGTAGATCAATTAGTCTTGAAACAAGCTAGTCTTATAAAAAAATCCGGTTGTGATGGTATAGTTTGCTCTGCACAAGAAGCTAAAATGGTTAGAAAAAAATTTAAAAAATTATTTATTGTCACTCCTGGAATAAGATTGCCCGGAGATAGTGCTAACGATCAATCAAGAGTAATGACTCCTAATGATGCTTTTAAAAATAAAGTATCCGGCATTGTAATGGGAAGATCATTAATTAAAGGAAATATCAAAAATAATATTCAAAGATTAATTGATCACTTAAATAAATGATCAATGGGTCTAAAATCTGTGGGATCTCAGATCTCAATACTCTTGATTTTATAATCAATCATCCCTACCCACCCCAATATATTGGTTTTATTTGTAATTATAAAAAAAGCTCAAGATATGTTGAGGTTGAAAAGTTAAACGAACTGTTAACTTTAGATAAAAAGAAATCTAATTTTGTAGCAGTTCTTGTAAAACCTGATGAAGATATTTTAGAAAAAATTAAACACCTTCCTTTTGATTATTATCAAATTTATGACTGCACACCTAAAGAAATAAAAGAAATTAAGCAAAAGTATAATAAAAAAATTATTACTGCTTTAACTATAAAAGATGAAACAGATGTTGAAAAATATCAATTATTTTCTGAGGTAACTGACATTTATTTGTTTGATAGTAAGGGTTATGAAAAAAGTATGGCTTTTGATCACTCACTTATTAACAAAATAAAGATTACCAAACCACTAATGATAGCAGGAAATATTCAGGTGAATGATAATCTTGAAAATTATAAAAAAATAGCAGATATTATAGATATATCTGGGGGTCTTGAGACTTCTGGGGTAAAAGATAAATCCAAAATAAATATATTTTTAAATAAAGTTAAACAGATAAAAAATGAAACTTAAAAAAGGAATTGCTTTAATTGATCAGCACGATCAACACGGATTTTGGGGTGGTAAATTTGGAGGAAGCTTTATTCCTGAGACTTTAAAAAAACCTGTAGAAGATTTAACAAACGAATTTAAAAAATTAAGAAAAGATAAAAAATTCCTTAAAAAAAGAGATTTTTATTTTAAAAACTATATTGGAACCCCTACTTCATTTGTAAAACTCGATAATCTAACAAATCATTTAGGAGGTGCTCAAATTTGGGCAAAAGTTGTTTCAGAGGCAAATGGAGGTGCGCACAAGATATATAACGCAACTGTCCATGCTTTAATCTGTAAAGCAATGGGTAAGAAATATATCGTTGGTGATACTGGAGCTGGTTATGCAGGAAAAATGCTTAGTATGGCTGCTAAAAAATTTGGTCTTAAATGTAAAATATTCATGGGTGCAAAGGATATTAAAAGACAAAAGCCTAACTGTGATGCAATGAGAAAAAATGGAGCTGAAATAGTTCCAGTTTATTCAGGTAGTCAAACGCTAGTTGATGCTGTTAGTGAATGTATGAGATATTGGGTCTCAAATTGTGATAACACTCATATGTGTGTTGGAAGTACTGTTGGCCCAAATATATTTGTTAAAATCTGTGGTTGGAGTACATCACAAATCTCTAGAGAATTAAAAGTACAATTAAAATCACAATTTAAAAAAATTCCAAATAAAATTAAATTAATAAACTGTGTTGGTGGTGGAAGTTCTGCTTATGGTTTTTGGAGTGAATTTATTGATTATAACAAAAAACAAATTGAACTAATTGGTGTTGAGGCTGGTGGACCTGAAAAATCAAAACTTCATGCAGCACCCCTAAGCAGGAATGCTAAAATTGGAATTTTACATGGAGCGGCATCCTACCTTTGTCAAAATAATGAAGGACAAATAAACGACACAGAGTCTATTAGTGCTGGATTAGATTATCCAGGGGTTAGCCCTATTCATTGTTTTTTAAAAGATACTAAAAGAGCAAGATACACCAATGCTTCAGACGAAGAAGCTCTCAATGCACATGTAATGGTAACTAAATATGAAAATTTAAATCCAAGTTTAGAGCCTAGCCATGCATTTGCAGAAGCTATTAAAATAGCACCCAAGTTAAGCAAAGATACTATAATCATTGTTAACTCATGTGGAGATGCAAAAAAAGATAGGGATATTTTAAGAGAAAGATTGGGTAAAAAGTAATGGTCTCTTTGATAAATCAAGCTTTTGAAAAAGCAAAAAGTGAAAAAAGACCAGCCCTACTAACTTACACTGTTGCTGGTGATAATACTAAAAAGAAGTCACTAGAAATACTTAAATCAATTTCCAATTATGCAGATATTTGTGAATTAGGATTTCCTCACAACACTCCAATTGCTGATGGAGGCCAAATTCAAACCAGTGCTAATCGTGCAATTAAAAATGGGATTAAAATTAATGATGTTTTTTCCATTGCAAAAGATTTTAAAAAATTAAAAAAGACTAAACCAATTATCTTGATGGGTTATTACAATATGATCTTTCAATACAATGAAGATAAATTTTTAAATAAATGTAAAAAAGTAAAAGTTGATGGTTTAATTGTTGTAGATCTACCTTATCCTGAAAATAAAAAGTTTGCTGCTAAATGCAAAAAAAGAGGAATTAATTTTATTCAACTAGTCTCTCCAACAACTTCGCCTGTAAGATTAAAAAAAATTATCAAAGATTCTCATGATATGCTTTATTATATTAGTATGCTCTCAACTACTGGAGGAAAACTAAAAGTTTCTCCTAAAAAAATACTTGAGAGATACAGCAAAATTAAAAATCTTAATAAATCTAAAAATGTTGTCATCGGGTTTGGAATTACTGAGAAAACAATAAAATCTCTTAAAAAAGCTGACGGATTAGTGGTTGGAAGTGCAATTTGCAAAGAAATTTCAAACTCTATTAAAAAGAGACAAAATCCTGTCACAAATGTTACTAATATTGTAAAAAGATTAAAAAATAAAATTAAATGAATTGGATTACAAAAATTATAAAGGCAGGTGAGAAGATTAAAACTGCTTTACATGAAAGAGCTTCAAAAGAAGATATTGCAAAAAGTGACTGGACAAGTTGTTGTAGAGGCCCAATTCTAAAAAAAGATTTAGAGCAAAACTTATGGGTTTGCCCAGATTGTAACAAGCATCATAGAATTAAACCGAGCCAAAGATTTGATATTTTGTTTGGTAAAAATAATTATGAAATATTTAAAACTCCAATTCCAAAAGATGATCCATTAAACTGGACTGACTCTAAATCTTATAAAGATAGATTAAAAAGTGCTCGTAAAAAAACAGGTATGGATTGTGGAATGATGGTTGTCTGTGGAACAATTGATAATATTAAAATTACAGCAGTTGCTTCTGACTTTGACTTCTTAGGTGCTTCAATGGCTGCAGCTGAAGGAGAAGCTTTTTTATATGGCATTCAACATGCTATAGAAAACAGAACTCCTTTTTTATGTATCAGTGCTGGTGGTGGAATGAGAATGATGGAGAGCTTAATATCATTATCTCAAATGACCAGAACAACTCTTGCAATTAATGAACTTAAGAAAAATGATTTACCTTATTTAGTATGCATCACTGATCCTACAGCAGGTGGTATTACAGCCTCTTATGCAATGTTGGGTGATATTCATATTGCAGAACCAGGTGCGTTAATAGCGTTTGCTGGTGCTAGAGTTATTAAAGGTACTGTTAAAGAAGAATTACCTGATGGATTTCAAAAAAGTGAGTATGTTGAAAAAACTGGTTTTGTGGACGTAATAGTAGAACGTAAAGATCTACCATCCAAAATTGTAACTTTATTATCAATATTGTTGAAGAAAAATTCTGTTATAAGTTCTGAACAAAATGAAACTTCAGAAGATAGTCAGTCGCTTACAAGAGCTGCATCCTAAAGAAATAGATCTAAGTTTAGATCGTATTCAAGATCTCTGTAAAAGATTAGGAAATCCTCAAGATAAAATAAAAACAATTTCAATTGTTGGTACAAATGGTAAGTATTCAACAATCCAAGCAATGTTTGCTGTTTTAAAAGAAGCAAATATTAAATGTAATATCTACACTAGCCCTCATATTAAAAGTATTAATGAAAGGTTTGTTTTTAATAACCAAGAACTTAACGATGAAGAATTAGCAAGTTTATTTGAAAAAATTGAAATTGCTAACAATAATGAACCTATTACCTTTTTTGAGATACTGACTGCAGCTTATTTTTTAAAAGCTTCTCAATATCCAGATAATATTAATTTGATAGAAACTGGCTTATTTCATAGGTTTGACGCCACTAATATCTTAAAGAATAATCTAGCAAGTATAGTAACCTCAATTGGTCTTGATCATTTAGATTGGCTACCTGAGAACGAACAAACTGTTGAAAAAATTATTTATGAAAAAACTTCAACTCTTTTAAATTCAAATATTATTGTTGCCAAACAAAGTTCTAAAGAAATTACAGATAGTATTAAAAAAACAATCTCAAATAATAGTTCGAACAAAATTTTTTATAATGAAGATTATAGTTTTACAATGAAAGAAAATAATTTCTTTTATTATGAAGATCAATTTGGAGGAATAAAACTACCAATGCCAAATGTAAAAGGTCAATTTCAATTAGAAAATATCTCAACAGCTATTGTGACTCTAAGAACTTTAAAAGATTTTGATGTAGAAGATGATCACATTCAAAAAGGGATTACAAAAATAAATAGTATTGCAAGATTACAAGAAATTAAATCTGGTAAACTTAAAGAACTTGCAAAAAATCATCAGCTTTTTGTTGATGGATCTCATAATCCTTTAGGTGCAAAAGTATTAAATGAATACTTGGAAAGTTTGAATTGTAACAAACATATCATTCTTGGAATGATGGCTAATAAAGATCATAATAAATATATGAGCTACTTTAAGAATGTCTCAACCTTGACCACTATTGATATCCCCAATCAACCTAATTCAATTAAAGGAAAAAAGCTTAAAGATAAGCTAAATAGCTTTAAAAACATTAATTATAAAGAAAGTGTAGAAGAAGCTATTAAATCAATTCCAGTTAAGGAAAACGACATAATACTAATTACGGGATCTCTATATCTCGCTGGAGAAGTGTTGAATTTAAATTAGATATTTTTTTCTAAAAATTCTTTCATGTGACTTTCGGGAACTCCACCAACTTTTCTATCTACTTCAACACCTTTTTTGTAGATAATAACTGTTGGTACGCCTCTAATCCCTGCGGCACTTCCAGTATTAATTCCACCATCTTCGATGTCTGCATAATAGAAGCCAGCTTTATCTTTATATTCGTCTGAAAGCTTAGTCATTACTGGAACAAGAGCTTTACATGGTCCACACCAAGCAGCACTGAACTGGATAACTGAAATATCTTCGTTTTTTATTTTACTATCAAAATCGTCGTCTTTAAAATCATTAAGCATATATCTGATATAATTGATTCAATTGATTATTCAATGGGCAAAAGTTAACTTTTTTTAACTTATTAAATTATGCGTCAGAATACTTTTGCTCTAGATTCATCACATAATCATTAATTCCATCAAGAAATTTAAGCTTTTCATCTACTGTTTTGAAGGAGAACATCTTGTCCTCATTTTCTCTAATCTCATCACATTCTGAATAAAAAGCAGAAATTGTCCACCATTTCTCTTTATTAGTACTTAAAATTCTTGAAGCTATACGACGTTTAATTTTTTTATGAATTTCTTTTGGTAAAATTTCTGGCGCCTCGTTAAATATCAATCCATGACCAAAAGTAACAAGTCTTTGATCATCAAACTTATCTAATAATGCAAATTTTTCTTTCCAGTCACCTGTATGAAATTTAGGAAATAAAGCTTGGTCTTTAGCAGAGGTAAATCCTCCAGAATAAATAGATTCTTCTGGTTCAATATCCTCTTGTGAAGAAATTTCCATTTTCTCTTCTGCGGCTTCTCTTAAAATATTACAAATATCTTGTGAGAACTTTTCGTTAGTTTTAACTAACTCAGCTCTTTTTCTTATTAGGTTTGGATCTAGTTTACTATAAGGCTCAACTTTCATTCCAAAACTTTCATTCAAAATGATTGGTGCTTTATTTGATCTAATAGTTCTTAAAAACTTAGGAGATTTTTTCATCTCTTTTTTTAAGTCTTCGTAATTTAATTTCTGAATAGCTTCAACATCAACTCTTAGATCTACCGCTTGACCCCATTTATAAACTGGATGCATACAAGCATTTGGATGTAGTGGAGCACACAAATATAAACGGCTTGTTCCATAAAAATACTCATTTAATGTAAATACCTTTTCTTGCTTTACCATGTTCTCAACAATTACTTTACTACTTGTTTTAAAATATTCTTGCCAAAGTGTTGGCTGTTTTTGTTTAATTAAATCTAAAACCTTAACAGTAAGTTCAGTATCAAATAATGCAGAGTGAGCACCAGCCGATTCGAAACCATTTAATCTCGCTAAAGACTCTAGCTTCATTGATTTATTTCCTTTAGGATTTAATTCTGTCTTTAAAACATCATCATCTATTGCAAATGCTGCTCTAACTATATTTAAGGCATCATGACGAACATTTCCCTCGGTATTTGTCAAATATGGCTTTCTTAAAGATTTAAAAAATTCTTTTCTAATTACTTCATCATCAAAATTAATACTTGAATAACCTAAAAATGTTGCAGGTGACCATTCTCTAAATTTTTGTTCAACCTGAGTTAACATTTCGTAATGACTTAGATTGCCTTTGGTTAATAAATCGACATTTGATTTATTGATACAAAGAGCGGTAGCACTTGGAACTCTATCTTGGGGCAGTCTACATCTTGCTGAAAAACGCTCTAGTTCTTTGAAGTTTTCATCTAATAATATTCCACCTATTTCAATAATAGTTGCCCAATCTGTTTGGGCAGAATCTGTTTCAATATCCCATACTACGTAATTCAATTTGCTCTCCTTTGTGCATAAAATTGTTCAACTTTTTCTAAAAATTTATTTTGGTAATCTTTTAATCTTTCACCATCTATCAAAAATCTTTGAAACATATTGTCTTTTGTACAAAGCAAAATAACAACTTGGGTAATGTTAGATCCATGTACAGTGTTATGTGCTAAAGCATAAGCGCTACATTGCAAATAATAATCGTCAATCCATTCATCTTTTTTTGGCTTATTACTTTGTTTAAAATCTATAATTGTCTCTTTGTTTTCATAGACACCCACACAGTCTGCGGCTCCCGCATATTTACCCGGATAATATAATGTTGCTTCACAACCCCAAATTTCATCCAATTTATTTCTTAAACCATTTTCAATAATCTGATCAGCCATCATTCGCTCTCTAGTATTATCTCCTAGTAAATCTAAATTTAACTTTCCAAGTAAAAATTTTTCCAAGTATTCATGCATCGAACTTCCTCTACTGCTAGCTTCTCTTGTTATAATTTCTGCTTGCTTATGACCTACTCTTTGCTTCCAAGCTTGAAGAGATGCTTTTTTTTCCTCAGATTCAGTTGCTTTTAATATTGTTGTAACCGATGGCAATCGTTCTTCATTAACTGAATAATGTCTAGAGCCATCAACTATTGATCTGGTAGATTTTGGATAGATATATTTATTATTCCACTGCATGAGATTTCTTATATTCGTTATTGGAGAAAAAAAGAAATTAATTTTTTGCTTGTTTTGAATGTTCAACAAATTTTTCTACATTTTCTGTTTGGACAGCTTTTTCAAGTTGTTCAGGATCTTTGATACTTTCAAGAGTTCTAGTAATTGATCTGGCATCAGTACCAAATTTATCAACAACTATCATTGCTTCTTCTAATTTTTTTCGAAGAGAAATTATATTATCAAAGTGTTTTCCGAATCTTGAACTAATTGTTTTTAAGTGATCATAAATTTCTGTTGCACCTTTTTGAACTTTTAAAGATTGAAAGCCCATATGTAAAGATTGCAAGTAAGCTGAAAGAGTATTAGGTCCACAAATTACAATTTTATGTTTTTTCATTAATTCTTGAGTTAATAATTCTTTAGTAGTTGGATCTTGGTATTCAGTTAATTCTTTATATAAACTTTCAGTTGGAGCGTATACAATTGCAAAATCTGTAGTTTTTGGTGGAACAATATATTTTTCATTAACGCTTTTAGCTTTAGCTTTAAAGGCAGTTGCTAATTTTGCTCTAGCATCTGCAACAGCCCTTTTATCTTGCGCGTCATGACCATCGGTAATTGCTTTAAATTTTTCTACTGGAAAATGACTATCAACTGGAACTAAAACATCACCTTGAAGCTTAATTGCAAATTCAACGTTTTCACTTGTGTCCTCTTTCATCTTTACATTGGTCATAAATTGAGTCGCTGGTAATAAATCTTTAATCAAAGCATCCAAACTGAACTCAGCAAGAGTTCCATACTTTTTAACACCAGCTAAAATTTTAGTTATACTCTCTTGGCTTTTATTTAATAATTCAACCTGACTATTAAAGTTTCCAACTTTTTCGTCAACTTTAGTCAAAGCCTCTGTCATATCCTTTGTCACTCCAGTAGATAAGTTGTTAAATGAAGTCGACATTGAGCCCAGCGAGGTATTAATAGTATTGTTTAAGGTGTCTTTTAAACTTTGTATTTCAGTCTTTAAATTAGCTATCTCTTCAGCTTCCTTATTTTCATTCTCGTCTTTAGGCTTGGATCTTAAATTTAAATAAAGAATTACCGAAGCAATTCCTACTAGTAAAACTAACAATGAGATTAAAATTATATCCATGATTCTATTATTTTATTTTATATGAAAATTTGATTAATATATTAAAATATTTAAAATTTATCCGATGGAATTATTCTTAATATTAAAAATTGTATTTATTATTGGGGCTGTTGTAGCGCTTTATGCTGTTGCTAGAAACCTTGATATTATTAAGATTATTTTAATTTATTGGAAAGATCTAATTCTTAGAAAGTAGTTTAATTAATTTTTTAATTTCTGGCTTTTTGACAGATGATTTTGACGTCATCATACAAGCTACAGACTCTAAAATCTCACCATCTTTTAAAATACGAAGATTGTTGGCTTTTAAAGTTTCACCAGTTGACGTTATATCTGTAATTATCTCACTTGATCCTGTAAAGGGATAAGCTTCTGTTGCCCCTAAACTTCCTACTAGTTTAAATTGTGTAACCCCTTTTGAAAATAAAAACTCTCTAGTTAGGTTTGGATATTTAGTTGCTACTCTTAATCTTTTCTTCTTTTTATCCTTAAACTCAAATGCAATCTCCTCTAAATCTGCAACTGTTTGAACATCAATCCAAGGATCTGGTATAGCCACAACTAAAGTTGCTTTTCCAAAAGTGTATCTTTTAGATACAATAATTTTATTTTGAATATTTATTTCACTTTCTTTTAATAAATCATATCCTGAAAAACCAAGATCTAATGAACCATCTCCAAGTCTTTCTATAATTTCTCTAGCATGAAGGTACAAAACTTTAATATTTTTTAATTGTTTTATTGATCCTAATAAATCTCTTTCACCTCGTTCAGATATCAGATCTAGTTTATTCTTTTTAAAGATCTTTAGAATATCTTTTCTAAGTCTACCTTTACTTGGAATACCAATATTTATTATATTTTTTTTCATTAGTAATTTAAATTTAAAGCAGCTCCTACTGCGGCTACTTGATTTTTAGAACCAAGATCAGAAATTAATTTATCGTATCTTCCACCATTAATTATATTTATGTTCTTTGACTTAGACTTGATATCAATTTTAAAAACCATGCCCGTGTAATATTCTAACTGTCTTCCAAATGAAGCAGAGAAGACAACATTAAGTTTTGAAATTTTATTCTCTGAAGTTGGAAAATATTTTTGATCAACTACTAAATTAATCTTATTCTTTTTAAAAAACTTATTCAGTTCACTTGCAGCTTTATTAATTGGACATTTAATCTTTAAAAACTCTTTAATAATCTTTGATACATTTTCTCCTTTTTTGGTTCCTCTTGGATCCCTAATTTTATTATCAAATCTTTTTAAAATTTCATCAATTGACCTTCCTGCGATGACTTTGGATAGATCTTCTTTTAACATTTTAAAATATCGTTTCTTATCAATCTCAACGATTGTCGGATCTACATCTGAGTTAGTCTCTAATCTTATCAAAAGATCATTAAAATATTTCTCTCTCCAAAAATGCCTTGATAATCTTAACTTCCAACGTTTTGGAATATCTAGTTTTGAAATTAATAAATTAAAGATTTCAACATTGCCTATTGTTAATGTGCCTGATGTATATTTAATATTTTGTAGTGACTTTAATGAAGTATTTATGATTTCTTTGTCGTCATTCTTCTCATCTTTGGATCCTATTATCTCAAAACCTACTTGATCTCTTATTATAGAGTCTTTTTTATTTTGTGATTTTCTATACGCCTGACCGCTATAAAAAATCTTCTCTTTGCCATTTAAATTATTCTCTAAATATCTAAGACATGATGCAATAGTTAGGTCAGGTCTTAAACAAAGCTCACTACCATTTTGATCAATGAAAGAGAAAATAAATTTTCTAAAGTTTTCACCTGATCTTTGAACAATGTGATTAGCCTCAATTACTGAGGGTAAATCAATATACTTAAATCCTTTAGATTTTACTGATCTAAGGATATTTTCAGATAAGTTTTTTGACTTCATTAATTAAATCAGCTTTTGGAATTGTTTGGTTGTTTTCA
>Ga0257115_1001884_pt1 | contig 13170 bp, 12 predicted proteins | sample SI112_100mmetaG_FD_194465 | JGI IMG/M metagenome (GOLD analysis project Ga0257115, IMG submission 194465) | Marine microbial communities from Saanich Inlet, British Columbia, Canada - SI112_100m | ecosystem: Environmental > Aquatic > Marine > Inlet | place: Canada: British Columbia | collected...
GTTGAGAATCGGGGCGCCAGATCTTCTAATCTGGTCAAACCCTATTTTTATCTGTTTAAGAACAAAGACAAGTTCAAGCAATCACAAATGATTTTTGCCTCAATCTCTCCAACCGTTGTTCTCAATGAGTCTTCTATTTTTTGCTACTGTACCGTCAAAGAAATAGAGATCATTGATAACATTGTCAGGCTTATGGATCAGTCTAATAATATCAAGATTGATTTTATTCTAGTGTCATTTAATAAAAAGGATTACTTGGACTTCAGTCTGAAGTATTCCTTTAAAGATGACTTCTTTACCATTAGCCCCAGTGCCAAGCTTATCCCTAATCTATTGCTGCTTGATTATCTTAAAACTGATTATCAAGCCTTAACCAAGATTAACTCTTCAGCACTGGTAGAAGTAGGCCATAGCTTTAGTGCTAACTTTGTTACTAAGTACCCAGTGATACTAAAAGACTATAAAGCCTCTATGGTGAGTAGTAGCAGATCCAGTAATGCATTAAGCTCTAAACTGCCTAGTAATACGAACACCAAAGATGCCAGTCCAACCGACAGAGTGGTGAGTGAGAGCATTAATTTTAATGACGTTGGTTTTAAGTTTAGAATTGATACCGAGTATGTTGATGATAAGACTGTATCAGTAGCACTCAATCAATCGCATTCGTTCTTACAAGGTTTTGTAGGGGATGTGCCTATTATGGACAAGAGAGACTTTAAATCACGCTTCTTACTCAAAGATGGTCAGTTAGTGCCGTTGTTTAATCTGTCCAGTCTTTTAAACTCCAAATCTAGTGAAGAGACATTGCCATTCTTGTCATTGTTCTTGCCTGATAAGATTGATGATAGTAATTCTAGTTATCAGGTGTTTTTGAGGTTTAGGTTTGATGATGTAAAACAAAAAGTCGATATTAGGAAAGATACAATCCAACCAAAAATAAAAGAATTAAAAAATGCTGAAGATCTGGTTGATGTGGATAGTTTAGATATAAAAGATGAAGAATTGGCTAATGAGTTATTAACAAATTAAATGCCAAGAGAAGAGTCAGCTATGCTGACCTTCTTGGTATTTAAAGACCTAGATATTCATAAGAATAAATTGTATATATCTATAACAATACCAAAAAAATATAAAATAATAACAACTCTCGCCAGAATCCCCCAAATTTTAGCCCCAGTATATTTTTCAGCTGCTCTCCATATGCCAATTATTTGAATGGCAATATAAGTAACAATTGTAAGAGAAAAAATTATGCTTAACAATGTAGAGTTAAAATAAATTAAAAGTGGCATCAATAATAAAATTAAAAGATAGGATGATAGAATCCCGTATATCCAAAAAGATTTCACCAACCCAAAATCACCATGTAGTATTTTATTAAATAAGGTTTGAATGTTTAACATTGAATAATTATATGTTTTTTGGGTATTATAAAAACACTATTTCATTAGTTTGATATACTTGTACTCACTAGAAAAAAATGGATAGGAAGTAATGTGAAAATAATAATACTGTCATTATATTTGCTGTTATTTGGGTATACAGAAGTCTTACATGCTGATTATAACGATGGGTTGACGGCTTACCATGAGGGTGATTATAAGACAGCATTAAGCGAATGGAAGCCTTTAGCTGAGCAAGGTGACGCTGATGCACAAAACAATTTAGGGGTTTTATATAACAAGGGTCAAGGCGTCACAAAAGATTATGAAGAGGCTATCAAGTGGTATCGCAAATCGGCAAATCAAGGGTATGTAAATGCGCAATACAGTTTGGGTTCTATGTATGAAACTGCACGTGGCGTTGTTAGAGATGATAAAAAATCGTTTAAATGGTATTACAAGGCTGCCGAACAAGAGCATGATTCCGCGCAATATCAAATTGGTTTAATGCTTTATGAAGGTAGAGGTGCTGCTAAAGATGACAAGGAGGCTGTTAAGTGGTATTTAAAATCGGCCAAGCAAGGAAATATAGATGCGCAATATAACTTAGGATTTATGTATGGTGCTGGCAAGGGTGTTACTAAAGATGGCACAGAGTCATCTTATTGGTTCAAAAAAGCTGCTAAGAAAGGAGATTCTTATGCGCAATATGTTTTAGGTTTAATGTACTCTGAAGGTGAAAGTGTTACTAAAGATTACAAAGAAGCTGCCAAGTGGTATCGTAAAGCAGCCGAACAAGGGCATGACTCTGCACAATATGAATTAGGTGCTATGTATGCCTTTGGCAGGGGTGTGACAAAGGATTTAAGCAAAACAAAATACTGGATAAAAAAAGCTTATAAAAACCCAAATATTAGTTCTAAAACATTAAAATTAGTTAAAAAAATATGGAGTGATTTTGAACTGTGGAAGTATTGATATGAAATTAATCTGGTATAAGTAGGAGGTATGTTATGAAAAAAATATGGGCATTTATTGTTGCTTTCTTTGTATTTATGATAATAGGCTTATCTATGCGTGCTATGGGGCCGTATATAGCAGGTGCAGTAATAATGTTATTTGAAATAGGGCCCGCTACTGATCCAAACGATGTTAAAATTTTAGAAGCAACGGGTAATATATTTAACCTTATTTTTTCATGGTACTTGAGTCGCAAGGTGTATAAAAATATTGCAGGAACTAAAGAATAATTAAACCTTATGCATATCTATTTGGACCTTGATAACACGCTAATAGACGAACTTGGGCGAACCGTGCGACCAGGTATGCTTGAACTGCTTGATTCATTCAAGTCTAACAACCTACAACTAAGCATTTGGACAGCATCAACTAAAGCAAGGGCTGAGCCAATCATTCATAACCTCGGGTTAGCTAAGTACTTCACTTCATTTGTGTATCGTGATGACTACGATCCAGATGCTACATTTGCTGGAATGCAGCCGAAAGATATTCGTTTTGGTAATGGCGATATGCTGATTGATGACTCACCTAGGCATTGTAAATTTGTAGAGTCTATTGGACTTAAAGCCTTTAGAGTCCAACCTTATATTACTTATATGGATACTAACCCGGCTGAGTTAGAAGAACTACACAGGCTGGTTCTTCCTAACGTGCTTTTCTCAATCAAGAGACAGTCTTGGTGGGCTAAGAAATATAATCACTTTTTTAAGAAGAAACCTATGCCAGTTTGGTTACAGCAAGGATAGTTTACAGAGTCTTATTATTATCTTTTCTTATTGATTTTAATATCTTGCTTAATCATATCTCGCATTCTATCTAGTGTTGTAATAATATCTTCATCATATTCAAGTAATGCGTTGTTCATTGTAGTGGTTATATCGTGCCTTAGTTTGTTGTCTTTTTTAATGTTGTTTAAATATCTATGCCCCCGTGATACAAAACTTTTATAAGACTCAGTAGTTCTAATTGCTTCATCGCTAAGTTCATTTATTTCTCTAGCAAGATGTAGGAATTTATTGGCTTTATTAAAATTTCTTTCTACCTTAGATACAAATTTTTTAACTTCATTATAATTGGCCACACTAGAGTCAGTATGAGCATACCTTGCATTCCAATTAGTTATTAATGATTCAAGTTCTATATCTAAACTTACATAAGCAATCACAATCTGAGTAGTGCTTGGATTTTGAATTGAATCTCTTATAGTGCCAATAGTTTCTAGTTTGTAAGTATTTGCATTTGATAATAATGAAGTCATCAAAGTTGCAAATAGTAAAGTATTTTTTAACTGATTATTCATCAGATTTATTCTTTTCTTTTTCCTTTGCATCTTCTTTGCACTCATTGTCATTACATTTATCGTCACTAAATAAAACATTCCAACCGTGCATCACTCCAATAATAAATCCTCTTATAGCCTCATCAGTATAATCCGCCTTCACAGGTGTGGCCGATATTAAAAAAGAACAGAAGATTGTTGCTAGAATAGACTTCATGTTGAGAGTTAATTTTTATTAATTATGTTGTTAATATTACACTAAAAATCAGTGGTAGAATTTACTCTAAAATAAACCTGCTCGGGACAATAAAATTAAGCAATATATCGTTAACCACTGGCAAGGAAATCACTCATTAGCTAAGTCTTTCTGGATTAATAGTGCCTTGGTTAATTTTGTTGGTTTATTCATATTTGATTTAAGCTTTAATAGCAGTATAAGCCAGATTGCATTCTCAAGAATATACTTACTAATGATATTGGTCGCCTATGTTGCTATCTTTCCTTGGCAGATTGTTGGCCTGCTGCGTTCAACTGTAAGATATGCCAGAGAAAAAAATAAAGGGATAAAGAAAAAACTAATTGTTACAACAGTTCTATTGTTGGTGATATTCGAATTGGGAATAATTATATGGACTCCGTTTCTTATAAAGCAAACGCTTGTAGATAGGTTTGAGTATAGCTTTACTTTACCCAAAGAAAGAAATTATTCCATTACATTTATTGATGATGCAATTTTAGTAAAAGGTTCATTTAAAAAAGGTATGTCAGAAAGACTGAGTGAGATATTAAAAGAATACCCAAAAACTAAAGTTATAATTTTAGATAGTGGCGGTGGTTCTGTTTTTGAAGCTAAAAAAATATTTAAAATTATCAGTGATAATAAACTTAACACTTATGTAGAGAATAGTTGTGAATCTGCTTGTACAGATGCCTTTCTAGCTGGTGAAAAAAGATATATATCTTCAAAAGCAAGGCTAGGATTTCATCAATCAAAACCAGCTATTTTGTCTAGAGACCACACCATACCTGAATTAATGGATGTATTAAAAAGAGATATAAAGTTTTTACATAAGCAAGGGGTTAGCAAAGATTTTGCCAATAAAGCCTTTGAAGCTAAGCCTAAAGATATGTGGTATCCTCACCACAAAGAATTGTTAGATTCTGGATTTGTACACGAGGTTGTAGAAAGAGTAAGATAAAGCCGGTTATAGGCGTATTTGTATTTTTCTACATATAAATGGAGAGAGCGATGTTTATTTTTTTTGGTACTAAGGGTAAGACCATATCAGGTAAGCTGGTAGAAGGTTTTCAGTGTCCAAGTTGTAAAAACAAAAGGTTTATCTCTTTTGGAATTATTCGATATTTTCATATCTTTTGGATACCCACTTTCATAACTTCAAGAAAAGTTGGTATTGAATGTACTCATTGTAAAAGAACTTTGATTGGCGAAGAAATTTCTAATAAATCATCAAAACAAATAAAAGCAATAGTATTTAATAAGCAAAATACTATCCCGCTATTTTCCGGACTAATAATAATCACTTTTTTGTTTTTACTTACTATGTATGAAGGAAACAAGAAAAGCGTTAGGGAATATACTTATATAGAACAACCTGCCATAAATGACATTTATACTGTTAATTTTAATAAATTGTTTTCTGATACAGAATCAGAATATAAGTATGGATTAATGAAAATTAGTAGCATATCTTTAGAGAAAATAAAATTTAAAGTAAGTAAAAAAGCTTACAACAAGGTTTCTGGCGTTCGGAAGGATATTCGAGAAATAAAAACATTGTCAAGATCTTATTATGATAAAGATTTTTTGTATATTAGCATTAGCGAGTTGAAAAAATTAAAAGACAGTGGCGCTATTTATTCAATAGATCGATAATTATGAAGAGAGCAATATATGAACCCACTAACACCAACACAGTCGTTGTCAAGGTAATTGATGAAGACTTTGTGGAAATTCTCATTGATGGTGAATTTAAGGTAGTTTCACGAGATGAGGTAAGGATAGTTGGCGAACAAACTAATATGATCTCTTTTGATCAGTTTAATCAATGCATGTTGACATCATTGGTTAAAAAACCTAGTTCAGATTTGTTCTACTCTTTAAATACTAATAAATTAACGCCTGAGCCTCATCAATACAAGCCTTTAATAAAGTTCCTAAACTCACAAAATAATCGTTTATTAATAGCTGACGAAGTCGGTCTTGGAAAAACTATTGAGGCTGGAATGATTTATAAAGAGATAGATAAGCGCGATGATTTGTCTATATCTTTAATTGTTGTGCCGTCATCATTGACACTGAAATGGAGGAATGAGTTTTTACTTAGATTTGATGAAAATTTTGAAATTTTAAGAACAAATGCTTTTAAAGCATTTTTGAAAGAATACGAAATATATAGTGATAGTAAGGCATATCGTAAAAAAATTATTATTTCTTATCATGCATTAAGAGATGAAGATGTAATAGAGTTGCTGCAAAAGAGCTCAATAACAATTGACTTTTTAATAATGGATGAAGCACACACATTTAGGAATGAAAGTACATCAACTTTTGAAGCTGCATTTTCTATTACCAATCTTGCGGAGTATGTTTTATTTTTAACAGCAACGCCAGTGCAAAACTCATATGTAGATTTATTTAATATTCTATCGCTATTGGATGATGAAACTTTCTTGGATTTTGATTATTTTAAAGACCTAATAAAGCCAAATGAGATTATTCATAAAGTAGTGGCCATGCTAAAAAATGGATCTAATTTAGCAATCATTCAAGATTATATTTCCGAAAAAGATTTCGATTATCATCAACTGACATGGCCACAGAAAGGCATATTCGAAAATTTTATGGAGCTAAGTGAGATTACACAGGAAGATCGTGTGGATTATATTGCACAGTTTACAAATAGTGATAATTTAAGCTATATCATTAGTAGAACTAAGAAGAAGGATGCTGGAAAATTTATTCCAAGGGAGGCGCATAGTAGCAATATTAAAAGTACAGAAAATGAACAAATTTTTTACAATGCTGTTGTAGATTTTGTTGTCTATTTATTCTCTTTAAAAAATCCAAAAATACCTTCTGGATTTATTACAGTAATGCCTGAACGTATGGCTAGTTCGTGCATGCTTGCCTCACTTGAAAGTTTTAAAAATATGAAAAAAACAAAGAAATTCTTTGTTAGTGAAATAGATGATTTGGATAATGATTATGATGACTTTGAATTAAATACACAAATTGTAGAAAGCCTTGACAATCTTATAAGCAAAGGCGAATTAATTGGTGAATATGATAGTAAATATGATAAGTTTATTAAAGTTTTGAATGAATTGAGGGGGCAAAATATACACAAAGCCATAGTATTCTCTTTTTTTAAAAAAACCTTGTCGTATCTTGAGAAAAAACTTACTGAAAGTGGCGTTAAAGTTGGGAAAATTGATGGCGACTTAACCCCAGATGAAAGATTTGAAAAAATAGAGCAGTTTAAAAATAATAAATTTGATATCTTATTGTCCAGTGAAGTTGGATCTGAAGGTTTGGATATGCAATTCTGCAATGTTGTATTTAACTATGATCTTCCATGGAATCCAATGAGGGTTGAGCAGCGCATCGGGCGAATTGATAGGATTGGACAAACAGCTGAAAAGTTGTTGATTTTTAATCTTGTAGTTGAGGGTACTATTGAAGACAGGATTTATAATCGTTTATACGATCGATTAGGTATATTTGAAAGCTCTATTGGTGAGTTGGAGCCAATCTTAGGTGATATACAAAAAGACTTTCAAATTCAAGACATTATCAAAATGTCCGATAAAGATATTGAGCAAAAACTAGAAATAGAGGGACAATCTTTAATTCGTAGAGCAAAAGAAATTAAAGAACATGGTAATGAATTAGATGGAATGCTTAACGATGATTACAATAAAGATCAAGATGATTTTGACAATGAATCTAAGAAAAAATTTATAAGTAAAAGCTGCGAGCAGTTATTTTTGAGTTATTTAAATAAGCACGTTGTTATTTACAAGAATCAAAGCAGTTTTTATAGTTTAAAAAAGGATGATTCAAAGCGCCTATATGATTTATTAAGTCCATTGCGGTATCGAGGAGACAATGCTAGTACAGTCATTCAGCAAAAAAGCATATTAAGAAAACTTGCAAAGAGTGCTAAGTTTAAATTCACTTTTGATCTAAATTTTAAGATTGATAACGATGTAGAGCTTATTTCTATAGCACATCCATTAATTAAGATACTTGCAGATAATGCCCAATGTGATTTTGGTGATTTTTCTTCTGTAAATTCAAGTTTGGATGGGAGTTTTGCCATTGTTTACAAAACAGAATTTAATTCATTTAAGGCAACAGTAAGGCACAAAGTGTTACTTTTAAACAATAACTTGCAAAAAATACAAGATATTGATTACTATGCTTTTTATGAAAGCAGTAAAAACATGAATGACTTGTCGAGTCATTCAGATTTAGAGTCTGTAAAGAACAAAGCGCAAAAGATAATATCTGAAGATTTTAATAATTCTTTATTGCATGAAAAGATGATTGCAAGTGAAACACTAAAAAAGAAAAAAAATGCATTGAAATTACATTTTAAGAAAAAGCATGATATGGCTATAAAGGCCAACAAGAAAGCAACCCAAGTTGATATTATTAGAATGAGACAATCTCAGCTGGATAATATCAATGATCTTGAAAGAGAAAGAATTTCTCAATTAGAAAACAAAATGACGGTTAATGGAAGTTTTCAAATATTATCCGTAATAGAGATGATTTAATGATATTAGAACTAGAAAAAATTAAAAATAGGATTAATTATTCGGTTGATCAGTCTTTTGGCAATGAAGTGCTGGAGGATATTAGACAGAAAAGAGTGAGATACATTGATGTCATTAGAGATAATGGATTTGAAGATGGCATTAGAAATCTTCTTACTCAGTTATATCCAGATAATGCCCATTTTGTTTATGAATTACTGCAGAATGCTGAAGATGCTAGAGCTACTAGAGTTTATTTTTCCTTGCAGAAGGATTGCCTCTATTTTTTACATAATGGAAACAAGTCTTTTACTTCTGATGATGTGAAGGCTATTACATCTATTGGAGATTCTACAGGTGCTAACGATCACAATAGAATTGGAAAGTTTGGCGTTGGGTTTAAATCCGTATTTTCATACACAAATACCCCTAGTGTGCACTCATCAACCATATCTTTTTTAATAAAAGATCTTATGGTTCCTAGTAAGCTAGAAAAAGAAGAAATCCCGAGCGAATATACAACATTGTTTGCATTTCCATTCAATAATTTTAATAAACCCCCAGTTAGAGCTTATGAAGAAATATTTCGATTATTTAGTAAATTATCTGATAATACATTGCTATTCTTAAATGGAATACAAGAGATTAGTTGGGGTGCTGGTAATCAAGATTGTAACACTATCAAAAGAAAAGATAAAACTGGTTATATTGAGATATCTAACACCTTAAAAGAAAGTAGTTTTTGGCGTGTTTTTACAAAGAAAATTAATGTTGATTCTGATGATGAGGGGGGCAATTTTGATGTAAAAATTGCTTATGCTTTCGATAAGGAAAAAAATGAAATTATTGAAACTAGTGGCGCTGTATCTATATTTTTTCCTGCTGATAGTGAGGTAAGCAAGCTTAAGTTTCATATACACGCCCCATTTGTATCTACTGTTGCTAGAGATAGTATTGTTAAAAACAATGAAGAAAATAGGCAATTAATTCAAGGCATTGCCAGTCTTTGTTGTGGAAGTTTTTATGAAATTAAAGAAGATGGGATGCTTAGTCCGGATTTTCTTAAAGTTTTACCTAATAAAGGTGATGGGTTGAGCGATACGTATCTACCTATTTACGAGAAAATTATTGCAGAATTTGAAAATGAAAGCAATGATTTAATATCAATTGGGAGTGGTAATTTTTCTAATTTAGAGAGTTGTAGATTTTCCAAGCCAAGTATAAAAAATATTTTTAATAAAGGTGATTTGAAAATACTTTTGAATGATGAAGATGTTAAAGGGTTTGCGGTTAACGCATCTCAGTTAAATAATCGTACAGATAAGTTCTATCAAGATCTTGATAGAAGAAATTTTTATGAAAATGATCTAATTGAATCTTTGAATGCATTGGATGATGATGTATCAGATAAAGAGTTGCAAGATGCGAAGCATTATGAGGATGATGAGCGTCTTTTTGAAATAAAAACCAAAAGAGGGTGGTTAATTAGTAAAAATAATGAATGGTTTCAGGGGTTGTATGCATTGTTATTTGATTTTAGCGAAGCATGGATATTTGATGATGTTTCTGAGCTAACTTCAATTATTAAACTAAGTGATGATTCTTTTAATTATTTAAAGGAGTCAGTATATTTTTTAGACACTGAACATTCTGATTCTGAATTTAAATTTGTAAATCAGGCTACCTACATATCTGGAAAAAATAAAAAACAACAAGATAAATCTAAAAAATTTCTTGAATATATTGGCGTTGAAAATCTTGATGAGTCTATTCATATTAAACTTTTATTTGAGAATTATAAATTTGAATCAAAAGAACAACACATAGAGGATATTAATAGACTTATTAAATTCTATACCGATGAAAACGAAATAGATAGAGAGTTTAGAGAGTTTAGCTTTGTTTATACCAATAGTAATAATATTGTAAAGCCATCTAAAATTGCTATTGATTCACCTTTTGAGGTGACTGGGTTGAAATATGTTGCAAGTTATCAAGATACTGAATTACTTAATTCTGTATATAAAGAATTACACAATAAAGGTGCCTTCTTAAGTTTAATAAAAAGTCTTGGCGCTAATGACGTGTTAGTAATTGAAAAAACCTCTATTCGTGATAATCCTGATAGATATATATTGGTAAGAAAAGCAGGAGGCGCTAGGTGGACAGATACAGCAATAAATCGTGATTGGATTATTGAGGGTTTAGATGAGATGCTTGCTGATCAAGAGCACCCCAGAGAGATATCCAAGTTAGTGTGGAATACCATGTGTACAGTTAGTTTAAATTCTTATAATGAAGAATTTAAAGCACAATATAGAAAGAATTCCTCATATCGAGTGCAAGAGAGAAAGTCTCAACTGATACATACCTTGTCGAATGCTAATTGGATTCCTGATAAAGATGGAAGGTTCTGTAATCCTAAAGATATTGATATGGAATTATTGCCATTAGATTTTGTTTATAACAATGAAAATAAATGGTTAGATCTTATTGAATTTGGCTTAAACGTTCAATTTACCAATGATGAGCGTGATAATGCCAAAGAATTAGTAGTGAGTATTACTGGCATGAGTGTGGAACAGTTAGAACAATTTAAAAATACTGGCATATCTCCCGAAAGAATGTTGGAATTAGCAGAAAAAGAAACTCAAAGGCTTGGGGATGCGATAGATAGAAGTCAAGGGTCTGGAGGCTCTGAAGAGGTTGATCAAGGTGGTAAAGATAATGATGATGAAATTATTATTAATATAGAGGAATTTCAGAAAAATATTGGCGATGAGTACGAAGGAATGGACGTTCAAATAGTTGACACAAAGGTCATTGTCAAGAAGCAAAATTATGAGCAATTAAACAGCGTAAAAGAATATTTATATAAGCAGTACAAGGGCCATTGTCAAATATGTGGCGATACTTTTAAAAAAGAAAAAGATGGTAAATATCATTTTGTAAAATATTCATTAAATCGAGTTAAGAAGGGCGATGTCAAGAAAAAAGATATAAACAGAAATGGTAATACATTGAGTCTGTGCCCGAAACACCATAGTATCTTGAAATTAGGATTGGTCAACTTTTCCTTTTCGAATGTTTTGAATGGGCAAAGCAGTAGTATAGATATAGATTTCATTAGAGAGAACTTTAAGTTTTCTGAATATCTTGGTAGAGATGATTACAAAGCGAAGAATGATGCGTTTTATGCGTTACCAGAAAATGATAATTTTGAAAGAGGTGTCTATTTATTGCCAATTAAATTATTTACCAGGATTCAATATTTAAAATTCACAGAAGATCACATAATGCACTTTATAAAAACTTGGAACGAATATTAAATTATTTTTTTACTATTATGGTTGTAATTAACAGCACCATGAAATACATTTTATTATTTGCATTTTTGTTTGGTGTTGCTCAAGCAAACCTTGGTACATTCAAAGATGGTAAATTTATCTATCCAAAAACCAATAAGCCTTACACAGGAAACTTAGATGTTATTAATAATAACTGGGGTAAGGGTGCTGTTGAGTTCAATAAAGATTTTATAATCGCAGCTGTTAAAGCAAATAATTTAGCGTTTGATTTTTTAGATAGTAAATTTAAATCCGACAAAGATGTTGTTTTTGCTGCTGCCAATAGTAAAAACATTACTAAAGTAAAAATACCGAGTAGTTATCAAGAGCATTTTAAAAAAGATCGACATAATAATTAGTATTGTTAAAATATTTATCGGGCACTATCAGTACAGAAGATACCTAAAGTACAAAGGTTGGAACAACGCCTGGGCGCTTAATGCGTTGTATAAATCATTTCATTCGGGCTATAAAAAAGCCAAAGAAAGTAATAATTTAGAAGTAAGAAGTCGTGCTAAAAAGACTTGGAACGCATATAAACTTTGGAAATATGATGAAAATAACGAAGAATCAAATTATTTTGATTGGATTCCATTTTTAAATTGATAGAGTTTCTAGATGTTTTACATGTATTAAATCGTAAACTTTATAGTACGTATTGACCTATATGTATTAAATAATGTCTTATAATGTAGTTCTTATAACATTTAAGGATTAACAAGACATGAGTAAAGTGGGTTACGGCAGAGTTTCAAGCGTTGGACAAAGTTTAAATGTGCAACTAGATAAGTTAAATGAAATTGGGTGTGACGTTGTTTTTAAGGAAACACACACGGGCACAACAGATCAAAGGCCACAACTACAAGCAATGATGCAGTACGTTAGAGAGGGTGATACGCTTTATATAACTAAGCTAGATCGTTTAGGCCGTTCGACATTACACTTAACACAGATCTTTGACAAGCTTGAAAAGCAAGGTGTTGATATTGTAGTGTTAGATCAAAATATTGATACAACAACGCCGATTGGCAAGTTGTTGTTTAATGTGCTTAGTTCAATTGCGGAGTTTGAAACTGAAATTCGAAAAGAGCGACAACTTGAAGGAATTGCTAAAGCAAAGGCTAAAGGCGTTCAGTTTGGTAGACGTGCAGTGCTTGATACTGAACAGGTTCTACAGATGCAGAAAAAACGTGCAGAAGGTGTATTGGTTCGCGAACTAATGCAAGAGTACAGTTTAAGCAAGAGTAGTGTTTATCGATTGTTGACTACAGACGTGGATTAAAAATTAACGCTAAAAATTTTAATTGTTTTTGTAGGTATATAATTAGCAAGCATGAAGCAATCACTTTTATCACACATA
>Ga0257115_1001898_pt1 | contig 13114 bp, 16 predicted proteins | sample SI112_100mmetaG_FD_194465 | JGI IMG/M metagenome (GOLD analysis project Ga0257115, IMG submission 194465) | Marine microbial communities from Saanich Inlet, British Columbia, Canada - SI112_100m | ecosystem: Environmental > Aquatic > Marine > Inlet | place: Canada: British Columbia | collected...
GCTGGACATAGTTTAGGAGAATATAGCGCTTTAGTAGCTAATGGCTTCATTTCTCTTGAAGATTGTTTAAATCTTGTTGTAATTAGAGCAAAATCAATGCTTGAGGCTATGGATGGCATTGATGGTGGAATGGCTGCTGTTATTGGTTTAAATTCCAATGATATTGAGTCTGTTTGTGATGAGTTATCAACAGATAAAGAATTAATTCAAGCGGTAAACTTCAATTCTGAAAAGCAAATAGTGGTAGCAGGTCATATGAATATCATTAAAAATTCAGTATCTTCCTTTAAGTCAAAAGGAGCAAAGCTAGTTAAAGTCCTCCCAGTGAGTATTGCAGCTCATACTACATTGATGAATGAATGTTCAGATATATTGCGTAAATTATTGAATAATATGACTAATAACTTTGAAAATATATTGTTTCCCATCATTCATAATGTAGATGCTAACCAACATGTCTCTGCGGATGATACAGTCGATGCACTGTGCAAACAGGTAAATAGTCCTGTATTATGGACAAAAACAATAGAGCATATTAAACAAATGAATATTACAAATTTTGTAGAAATAGGGCCGGGTAACGTTCTTTCAGGTCTGAATAAAAGAATAGCAAATGATATAACAACCATGTCAATCTCTAATTATGAGAATATTAATGATGCGCTGGAGATGAATTAGATGACTGAAGCAAAAATTGCATTAATTACAGGGGCAAATAGAGGTATAGGGTTTGAAATACTAAAATCATTATCTGCTTCAGGATACACTGTTGTCGGGACTTCTAGATCACAAGAAGGTATTGATGTGATAAATAAAACATTATCAGAATCTGATAGCAAAGGTTTTGGCTCGATTCTAGATGTTAAGAATAAAGATAGCATTAAAGAGCTAAATGCTCAGATAAAAGAATCTCATGGACCCATCTCGATATTAATAAATAATGCCGGAATCACTGCTGATAATTTAATGATTAGGATGAGTGATGATGAATGGACCGATGTTATTGAAACAAACCTATCGTCAATTTTTCGTATAACGAAAGAAATTGTAAAAGATATGATGAAACAACGCTATGGCAGAGTTATTAACATAGGGTCAGTTGTAGGTTTAAGTGGAAATGCTGGCCAAGTAAATTATTCTTCAGCAAAGTCAGCAATCTTGGGTTTTAGCAAGTCTCTTGCGCGAGAGGTTGCTAGTAGAAATATTACGGTTAATACAATTTCACCTGGTTTCATTGATACAGATATGACAAAAAAACTCAAAGAAGCACAGAAGGCTGCACTTGTAAGTTCTATACCTCTCGGGAGAATGGGTTCTGCGTCAGAGTTAGCCAATGTTGTTAAGTTTATAGCTTCTGAAGAGGCGTCTTACATTACTGGTGAAAATATTAATGTAAATGGTGGGTTATATATGTGAAATGATACGTTTTTCTTGTAGAATATTTAAAACATTATCATAGATAAAATTAGTCAAAAGGAGACAAAGTACATGAGTAATATAGACGAACGAGTAAAGAGCATTGTAGTTAAGCAATTAAGCGTTAAAGAAGAAGACGTTAAGAATGAATCTAAATTCATTGATGATTTAGGAGCTGATTCTTTGGATACGGTAGAGCTTGTAATGGGTCTTGAAGAAGAGTTTGATACTGAAATACCTGACGAAGAAGCAGAAAAGATTACTAGTGTTCAAGAAGCTATTGATTATATTAATAAAAACTTAAAGTAAAACAATAATGGATAAAAGAAGAGTGGTGGTTACTGGGCTAGGGTGTATTACCCCGGTTGGCAACAGTGTTGATGAATTTTGGTCATCACTGATGCTTGGGAAGTCTGGTGTTTCTGATATTACAGTATTTGATGCAGAAAATATGGCGGTAAAATTTTCAGCATCCATTAAAGATTTTGATGCAGAAAAATATTTTGATCTTAAAGAGCAACGAAAGCTAGACTTATTTATGCAGTATGGAATGGCCGCTGGCATAGACGCAGTTAATGACTCTATGCTCAACGATGCAGATTTAGATACTGAGCGAGTTGGAATTGCTATTGGCTCAGGTATTGGCGGTCTTCCAAGTATCGAGACTACTCATAACACATATCTGAAATCAGGCCCAAGAAGGATTTCTCCATTTTTTATTCCTGCCACAATAATTAATATGATATCTGGTAATTTATCTATCAAATATGGCTATAAAGGACCAAATCTTTCAATTGTTACAGCTTGCACTACAGGAACACATAATATTGGCGAAGGTTTTCGTCAAATACAATACTCTCATGCAGATGTGATGATATGTGGTGGTGCAGAGATGGCTACAACACCTTTGGGAATAGGTGGTTTTGCAGCTGCAAGAGCATTATCAACTAGAAATGATGAACCTCAGAAAGCAAGCAGACCTTGGGATACAGAAAGAGATGGATTTGTCCTCGGAGATGGAGCAGGGGTTCTTGTATTAGAAGAATTAGAACATGCGAAAAGACGTGGCGCTAAAATATATGCAGAAGTCTCTGGTTATGGCATGAGTGCCGATGCATATCATATGACACTACCTTCCGAAACTGGTGAGGGTGCACAAAGGTGTATGAAGAATTCATTAAAAGATGCCGGTATTTCTCCAGAAGAGATTGGATATATTAATGCGCATGGAACATCTACTCCAGCTGGAGACATTGTAGAATCAAGAGCAATAAAATCAACTTTCAATGAACACTCAAAAAATTTAATAGTTAACTCTACGAAATCTATGATTGGACACCTATTGGGTGCAGCCGGTGGTGTTGAAGCATTAGCAACAGTTTTGTCATTAAAAAATCAGAAAATACACCAAACAATCAATGTAGAAAATCAAGATTCAGAATGCGACCTAGACTTTAATACTTCTTCTAGCAAAGATGTTGATATTAAACATGCGCTTAGTAATTCATTTGGTTTTGGTGGAACTAATGGTTCACTTATATTTTCGAAATATGATTGAATATCAGAATGACTGATTCTAAGTTCAATATTTATCTTAATAAGAAAACTGTACCTATTAATGATCGCGCATTCAATTATGGTGACGGACTCTTTGAAACAATACTTGTAAAGAATAATCAAATAATTTATCTAAAAGAACATTTAAATAGGCTTCATAGAGGTTGCGAAACAATCTCTATCAAAAAGCCAAGTCTTGCATTAATTAGGAGATATTCTCAAACTGCGATCGGTAAAACTAAAAACTGTATCTTAAAAATCATATTATCCCGAGGGGCAAGTAAATTTGGTTATCAAATACCAAAAGATTTGAAGCCTAATCTTTATTTTATTAAAATGAAAAATATCCCTGTTAGATTGAATAAAACAGAAGAAGTTAATCTTGATTTTTCAAAATATAAGCCTTTGAGCAATAATAGATTATCTAAAATTAAACATCAGAATAGAATGGATCAATGTTTGATTGCAAATGAGTTGTTGGAGACAAAGGGTTGTCATACTGATTTAGTAGTCTGTCATAATGATCATATAATTGAAACAATATCATCAAATTTATTCTTTATTAAAAAAATAAAAGATAACTATGTTTTTGATACTCCGCGAATTGACGGGTTTGGAATAGATGGAATAATTAGAGAAAAGATTTTAGAAGAGCTCAGAGGCAATGGGTTTAAAGCGAATATTAAAAATATAAAACGAGATAATTTACAAAAATATATAGCTTGCTTCAAGACCAATTCTATCAATGGACTAGTTTTCATAGATAGAATAGGAAAAAATAAATTCTCGAAGCCAGAGATACTGTATAATGTACTTAAAAGCTTTATTTACTAAATATTAAATGTCACATAAAAAATTTATAGTATTCGAGGGTAATGAGGGCACTGGAAAGTCAACGCATATTAAATTTGCCTCTGATTATCTAACTCAAAAAAAAATTGAACACATAGTGACGCGTGAGCCTGGTGGCACAAAATTTGGTGAATCAGTCAGGTCAATCTTGCTAGATAAAAATTCTGACCTAGATTCTCTATCGGAAGCAATGTTATTTTATGCGTCAAGAGTATTTAATTATAATAATGTAATTTTAAAAGCGTTAAATGCTGGCAAGTATGTCATTTGTGATAGATTTCATTACTCGACACTTGTCTATCAAGGTATGGTAGAAAATAATGAGAAAGTGATACAGCTTCATAAAACACTAGATTCTTATTTTTCTGAACATATTTCTCTGATCATTCATTTAGATGCTTCGATTAAAAATTGCTTATCAAGAATTAATTCAAGAAAGACTTCGGATAAGTTTGAATTGCAGGGAGAAAAATTTCTAATAAAGATCAAATCATCTTATGAAAAAGTATTTTCTGATAATGAGAAATCTGTAAAAATCCTTACTGATGAGGATATAAATAGTGTTCAAAGTAATATTAAAAAACATCTGAACATGCTAATAAATGAATAGTTTAGAAAAGAATATTAATCAATTTAAATTACAATATGATTTCTCAAAACGAAATTATAATATTATTGTTCACTCCCCTAATGCAACTGGAAAATATGATTTTATAGAATCATTGATTAGAGACTACTATTATCAAAGTGATATAAAAATTTCGGGAGATATTACATCATCACCAGATATTCTCTATGTTTCATTACCGATTTATGATAAATCAGGAAATAAATCTAGGGTCCTCACTAACGATGAACGATTAATGTATGAATTTGGATTTGAAGATAAGTTTGATAATAATCGTGTTGGTACTGAAATCACTATAGATCAAATTCGATCTTTGAATGATTTTACATCATTATCCTCGTTCTATAATCATAAATTTATAATTATTAATAATTGTAATTACCTAAATAATCAGGCTTCTGCTGCCTTGTTAAAAACATTAGAGGAAACTAATTGCCCAGCAATTTTTATCTTACTTGCATCTGATCTTTTTAATATTAAAGATACAATAAAAAGTAGATGTCATTGCTTTGCATATGATTATGCTTCAGAGGAAGACGCTACACACACATTCTTTGATTATTTCTTTACAAAAAAATCTAAAGTAAAAGATTTGATTAAAGAACATAATTACCTAGAAGGCTTTGAAAATGTTAATGATGAGTTGAATGGTCTGATAAAAAATAAACTCAATCCTTTAAATTTATCTGATATTTGGTCTAAAAGAGGAGCTATATTCTTAGATTACTTGATAGAGATGTTCAGCTTGTTGCTAAGAGGTAGTTTTTTAACTGATAATTCAAAACAAAAGTTTGCTTATAATGAGTTGTTTAAAAAAATATCAATATCTCCAGCAAGGATAATTGCTATAATCAGACTACTTTATAACTGTAAAAGTGAAATTAAAACTAACATCAATAAGAAATTCTTATATGACAACTTATTAATTGTTTTAAACAAGGAATTATACTAACATTCTTTTATGAAAAATAGCTCAGATAATAAAGTTGTTGATTTGTTTAAGCACACCAATACCTCTGCAAAAGTGCTGAATATCTCTGATTCTTTTGAAATGAAAAGGGGAGGGCACCTGTCTAATGTAAATGTTGCATATGAGGCATGGGGTAGTTTAAATAGTGATAAATCAAATGTGATTGTTATCTTTACTGGATTGTCTGCAAGCTCACATGTTACTTCGTCTCCAAGTGACCAGGCTCCAGGCTGGTGGGAAACTATGGTTGGAGATGGAAAAGCTATAGATACTAGTAAATATTATGTTATTTGTATTAACACTCTTGGGAGTTGCTTTGGATCAACAAGCCCTGTCTCTATTAATGAGCAAACAAATCAGCCATATAGATTAACCTTCCCCGAATTGACTGTGGAGGATATGGCTAATGCTTCTCAATTACTTTTGGACAAAATAGGTATTAAAAGAATACACTTGTTAATCGGCCCATCATTAGGTGGCATGAAGGCAATAGCATTCTCAATACTACACAACAGCATTGTAGATAATTTAATTCTTATCTCTACAGCAACACAGGCATTACCTTATGCAATTGCGTTAAGATCTCTGCAAAGAGAAGTAATAAGAAAAGATCCACTTTGGAATAATGGTTTTTATTCTTATGAAAATCCACCATTGAATGGAGTGAGAATTGCCAGAAAAATTGGAATGACATCCTATAGGTCGGCAAATGAATGGACACAAAGGTTTGGTAGAAAAAAATCTGTTGATAATAAATTAAATCAGAATACATTTGGTATAGAAAATACTAGTTTTGAATTTGAAATTGAATCTTATTTGGAGCATCAGGCTGTAAAATTTCAAAACATATTTGATGCAAACTGTTATTTATATCTCTCTAGAGCAATGGATTGGTTTGATGCATCAAATCTTGGGAAATCAAGTTTAGATGCTTTTTCTAAAATAAATATAAATAAAGCACTGGTCTTAGCTGTGGATACTGATACTCTATTTCCTCCGCAACAACAAAAAGAAATAGCTGAAAACTTATCACTATCTAATACTAAGGTAGAATATAAAGAACTAAGTTGTGTTCAAGGCCATGATTCATTTCTAGTCGATACTGTAAGCTTTTCAAAGGAAATAGAAAATTTCATAAAAAGTTTATGAGAAAATCTTTTATTGCAATAATTATATTATTATCAATTTCATTCACAGATGTTTTTAGCGCTGAATATAATATTTATGTTTCTAAAGTAACAGATGGAGATTCTATCCATGGCATTTATAATGGAAAAAAATTAAAGATTAGGTTGCTTTACATAGATGCTCCAGAACTCAAACAACCGCATGGAATAAAAGCTAAACAGTTTTTAGAAAATATGATTTTAGATAAAGACGTGACTATAGTGTGTCAAGAAAAAGATTTCTATGGAAGAGAACTTTGCGAAGTATTTCACTATGAACTAAATACACCAACGTATGTTAATGCTAAAATGATTAAGAGTGGAAACGCATGGGTCTATAAATCTAATAGGAATAATAACTATCTCATTAATCTTGAAAATGATGCAATAAGCAATCAAAGAGGGTTATGGAGCGACAAAAACCCTTTGGAACCATGGGTTTATAGAAGATCTCAAAAATAACTTTTTTAATTAATAATAAAGACTATCTATAGTTGTATATTTTTAATAATATATTTATATATATAATTAATTAAAATTTATGTTAAAAAAATTATTTGCATCACTAATAGCTTCTGTTTTTTTTGTATCATGCGCTACTCCTAAAGCTGTTGATATTGTTAGGGTTAATGACGATACAATGTCATGTAATGAGCTACTATTAGCTATAGAGACTGCTGATGTTAATGAAGATTTAGCGCACTCTGAAAAAGGTGCAACAAGTGGGAATATTCTTTCAGGACTATTCTTCTTTCCTGCATATTTTGTTACCTACGGAACATCAATTCATGCAGAGTATAATGCATCTGAACGAAAAGATCATTTGTTGAGATTATACAATAAAAAAGGGTGTGCAAAATCAAGGGGATCAGAATATCAGAAAATTGTATCAAACACACTCAGGAAGCTTGAAAAACTCAAGAAACAATATCTTAAAGGTTATCTGAATGAGGAAGAGTATTTGATAGAGCGAAAAGAACTTCTCGCAGAATTTAATTGATGGTTTATACACAAAACCATCATCTGAAAATTGCATTAGTTACCGGAGGTTTTGATCCACTGCATTCTGGGCATATTAAATATATTTCTTCCGCAAGCAAACAAGCTGATAACCTGGTTGTCGGAGTCAATTCAGATGAGTGGCTGATACGTAAGAAGGGTAATTACTTCCTACCGCAAAAAGAGAGAATAATAATATTAAAAGCACTTTCATTGGTAGATGACGTAATTATTTTCGATGATAACGATGGAACAGCTATCGATGCAATAAATAAATTAAAAATTCAATACCAAGGAGATAAAATTATATTTTGTAATGGAGGGGATCGAAATATTAAAAATATACCCGAATATGAAGTATTTTCTAATGATAGAGATGTAGAGTTTAAATTTGGGGTAGGGGGTATAGAAAAAATTAATTCATCTAGTGAAATATTAGATAAGTGGAGTAGAAGGTAGTTTTTCAGACGCACATCTTTTCGAACAATATTTAACGCTGTCCCAATTCTTTTCCCATTTTTTTCTCCATTGAAAACTTCTGTTACATACCGGACAAATCTTTTCTGGTAAATTATTTTTTTTCATAGAGCTGAGAATAGTTTTTGATATATAAAAGCATTGCTATAATTTCACATAGATTCATCAGATTTACTTGAATCATTAATCTTTCTATATGATGTGAATATGAATATTTTATGGTATTTTTGATACTATAGTCTAGTGGGTCTAGACCAGTTGTACCTTCATACCATGACTGCTTCAGCTTGTTACTATGATTAAAGAAGTTCTTTCCATGCATCTGTTTACCTTCGGCATGATAAAGACCCCTCATAAACTCCCTCCAACCAATTATTTGTCTAATAAAACCTTCATATGAGTTCATTGGTATATTCTTTAAACTACTGATACTTAACATAATATCTTTCGGCAATATTAATCCTATGTTTAATGATGAGCTGAGATTGGAGTGAAACCAGAATTGTGATCTTTGGTCAACAGAATCCTCATAATCTCCGAAATTTTTCAGTCTATTTGAGATAAAATCCTCTAAGTTGCTTTTGGCAGCTTTGCGTGTAGTAGGGTGATTAAATGATTGGGTATCTCCATAGTGATCAGGGAAATGTTCATCTACGAGTTTTATTACATCTTTAGTATTTTTTGTCATTTTATGATCAATTGAAGAGGGGACATCTATGTTTTTTGGTATTTTTTTTCTATTATCAGTGTCATATGTCCATTTACCACCAACTGGTGTTCCATTCTTTTGTATAAGAATACCTAGTCTTTTACGCTGTTTCATATAAAAATCAGTCATTCTATATTGTGGTCTTGTACGTTGTTTTTCAACTTTTGCGTTGTTTGTTGGACACATCTCTCTAAACTGATCTTTATTTGTTAAAAACATTGGTGTATCCAGTACTCTAAGGTTTTTTACGTGTTTTTTTATCTTAAGTATTTCTTTTTGGAACCATTGGTCCTCTATCTCATATATAGAGACATTTTTAATGTTTTTTTTAATTATAAACTTTATTATTTTATCTATATAACTTTCTGTATTATCTATATTTAATTTTTCATAATATACTTGAATTCCTTTCTCTTTTAATTCATCTCTATATGATCTCATAGCTGATAAAAATAGTATTAGCTTATGTTTATGATGTTTTTGGTATGTGCATAATTGATAATCTTCTCGCATAAACACTATTTTAGGGTTTATCTCTTTTATATAAGAAGGGGGGAACAGTTGGTTGCCAAGAGTAATATGTAGATCAATTTGCATTTATGTTCGTATAATATATATTATGTCTCATAATTCATCATTTAGCTTTGAGATATAAGAAGAGACACCTGGATATGATAAATTAATGTTATTTAATAAAAAATAGTTGCTCATTATTTACCTTATAATCTACAATTAGTTTCTTGCCAATGTCTGATAGCATCCAATTATAAAATATTTTTGATGCCTTAACATTAACATTCGGGCATTTCTCATTGCTTACTCGTATTATTCCATATTGATTAAATGAAAGAGGATCTTTCTCAAATAATATTTTATGATTTATTTTATTTTTAAAATTTATCCATGTTGCCCTATCTGTATAGGTGTAGCCATTCATGCCAATTGCAATATTAATCGTAGCCCCCATTCCCTGCCCACTTTCATAATAAGACTTATATTTTCTATCTTTAGGGTCAACTTCGATTTGTTCCCATATTTTAGTTTCTGCTTTATATGTTCCGCTATCATCGCCTCTTGAAATAAATGAACTTTCCCCTAATAGGATTTTTTTAAAAGCAGTCTTTACATCTTTTTGAGATGCTATGTTTAATGGGTCATTTTCAGGTCCTATTATAATAAAATCATTATGCATTAAATCAGACCTATCAATTCCATATCCATTTTTCACAAAATCAATCTCATCATATAAGGAATGTACTATCAAAATATCTGCATTACAATTTCTAGCATTATTTATTGCCTGTCCAGTTCCATATGCTACAACTTTTACTTTAATATCATAATGTTTCTCAAACTCTGGTAAAATAAAATTATAAAATCCAGAATCTCTTGTAGAGGTAGTCGATTGAATTATTAGCTTATTATCATATGTTTCATCTGAGTAAGCTAGGCTCGTGTTTAAAAATAATAGACCTAGTATCAGAATAATTTTTTTAGTATTAATCCTGTTCATTTTATTTTTAATTTCATATCCTCAAGATGATAAAATTCATCTGCCATTTTTCTAGACTGTGTTTCATCTTGTGTAACTAGAATTATTTTATTTGTTTTTGATTTTTCTCTTAATATTTCTTCAACTAATAATCTATTCTTCTTATCTAAATTACTTGTTGGTTCATCACAAAATAAAATGTTTGGTTTTACTATTAATGATCTTAAGATTGAAACCATTTGTTGTTGCCCTCCAGATAGTTTAAAAGCAAACTCTTTGGATATATCGACTAGGTCATATTTGGATAATAAGTCTCTGACTTGTGAAAGAGCATCAGATTTCGACATATTATTATTAATCATAAGTATATGTAATAGATTATCCTCGACAGTTCTTCTAAGTAAAATTGGTTTTTGAAAAATAAAACTTGGTTTAAAATCGTTACAATAATAGACATAACCTTTGTTTGTTTGCAATATACCAGACATCAATCTTAACAAAGTTGTCTTCCCTGCTCCGTTTTCACCATATATCACAGATATGCCTTTTTTACTTAATTTAATATTAATATTATGTAGGATTATCTTCTTTTTATAGGCAAACGAGACATCCTCAAAACTGAGACTAGTATTCACCATTGCCTTCCAGCTCTCTATTTTTAATTAATGATAATATAATATTGATTAATAAGGCTATAATTATGAGACTAATACCTAGCCCTAATGCTTTTGTTAAATTACCTCTAGAGGTTTCAAGGACGATACTAGTTGTCATAACTCTAGTTAAATGGTCAATATTTCCACCTACTATGATGATAGCGCCAACTTCAGATAATGCTCGTCCTAGTCCAGCTAATATATTGATAAGAAGTTTATATCGGACTTCCCATAAAATTGTTTTCATTATAGAAAGAAAATTAGCATTTATCGATAATAAATAATCCCTATAGTAATTCAAACAACTATCAATTGAATCTTTAGACAAAGATACAATTATCGGTATTACAAGTATTGTTTGAGCGAATATCATTGCTGATGGGGTATATAGTAATTCAAGATGCCCGAGAGGACCATTGTAAGAGATTAAGATATATAAAATAACTCCTACGGCGACAGGCGGCAAACTCATTAATGAATTAAATATAATTGTTATAGAGCTTTTTCCGGTAAAATTTTTGATTGAAAGTATTGAGGCAATAGGCAAAGATATTAAAATTGATATGATTAGAGCTGACAATGATATATATAAAGATAAACCAATTACCTCTAACAAATAAGAGTCAAGTGTGTACAGTAAATTAATGGAATCATAAAAGATATTATTCATTATTTTTTATTTATCCCAAAATACTCCAAGCATATCTTTATCTGTAACTTTGATCGGATTGTTTTTTAACCTAAATGGGTCTACGCCTCTAATAATTCCAAGCAGATCACTTTTAGTTAGTGAGCAAGCTATATTGATGTTTGGCTCTAAACCTGTCTTCTTCATTAAATTATACCAATAATCTGAAGCTTCTTCTGGAGATTTGACACCTAAAGCATTAAACAATGATTTCATTGTACTCATAACGAATTTATACCCTCTTCTATCAGAGATATTCATATCATGCTCGGGATAATTAAGTATAAAAAATTTTCCCAGAGTTAATGCAACAGCATGTCCATGCTGCAAACCATACTTAGTGCTAATTCGATATGACAAAGCATGAGGAGCTGTAGTTTTTGTGATATTAATGGCTTGGCCAGAAAGATTTGCTGCCTTTGCCATTGCTGTTCTTGCGCTTTTATCATTATTAAGAGACTTGATTAGATTGGTATGGATTAATTTTATTGCTTTAATAGATAAGATTTGGGATGCTTTTGTTGAATTTATTGACCAATATGATTCTATTGATTGAGAAAATGCATCAAAAGCAGATGACGCCCTTAATTTTTTACTCATTGTGCTGCTGAGAGAAATATCAATGAGCGCATAATCTGGAAGCATACTCATATCTGACACAGAATATTTTTTATTATTTATATATATAACTGAGAATGATGTACTTTCACTACCAGTACCTGATGTAGTTGGTATAGCTATCAATGGTATTTTTGAGATCTTAAAATTAGAATTATTACGTATAAGATCTTTATACATTGGATTTTGAGATAATATGTTGATGAGTTTACCCATATCCATAACACTACCTCCGCCTATAGAAATAATGATATCTGGCTGAAAACCTTTCAGTACTTTAATTCCTTTGTTAACATCAGTCAACTTGGGATTATTGTCAAAACCAAAAAATCTCTTTGACATATATTTATTTGTAATTGGTTCTATTAATGTTTTAATATTCAACTTTATAAATGATTTATTAGCTGTTACGAATAAAATTTTTGAGGGTTTTAATTTAGTAACTATATTAAAAAGTTTATCTTTTAAGTTACTTGTGAAAATTATTTTTTGTTTCACTTCTTTAAAAAACTCATCAGTAATTTTTTATTTTCTAGAGGAGATGATTTTGGTCTGCCTAAGTCTGCACGAGTTCCATTTGATATCATTACTTCTAGAAAACAACTCCCCTTGTATTCTTTAATTTCTACGATAGCTTTTTTAAGTTGCTTTTCATTGTTAGCAGATAGCGTTAAATCATATCCCATATTTTTAGCAATATTTTTAATATTAAATTCATGCGCTGTTGTTGGTTGACCGCCAACAGACTCATGAGAACCATTGTTAAAGACAATATGTTTAAGATTTGCACACTTAATATTCCCATTAGTTGATAAAGATCCCATATGCATGATAATTGACCCGTCACCATCAAAACAATAAACAGACTTATTCTTACTATGCAATG
>Ga0257115_1001907_pt1 | contig 13078 bp, 16 predicted proteins | sample SI112_100mmetaG_FD_194465 | JGI IMG/M metagenome (GOLD analysis project Ga0257115, IMG submission 194465) | Marine microbial communities from Saanich Inlet, British Columbia, Canada - SI112_100m | ecosystem: Environmental > Aquatic > Marine > Inlet | place: Canada: British Columbia | collected...
GTGTTTTGAAAAAGGCTGTTCGTACAGCATTTAAACGAAACTTTCACCAAGCACAGGATGATCATGAATTGCTAGAAACCATACTTGAAACAGTCGGTAAAACAGAATAATTTTCTGCTTTCTTAAAACAAATATATATATAGCATAGACCCCCCACGGATGAAAACCCGTTATCAAACATAAGATCACGGAGATTTATTAATATGTTTAAAGCAGTAAAAGCAGTAAAAGCAGTAAAAGCCATAGCAATCACGGTAGCAATTGCCACATCAGCAGTCGCAACTACCGCCAACGCGGATTTATTGGACTTTTTAGGTACCAATGAAGTTGAAGCCAATACATATAACCTTAGAATGGTGACAGCTTTCCCTAAGAATAGCCCAGGACACGGTGCTAGTTCAGTGCGTTTTGCCGATAATGTTCGTGCATTATCTGATGGACGCATTGATATCAAAGTATTCGCATCCGGTGAACTTGTTCCAATGAAAGAAGCATTCGCAACAGTCAGCAATGGCAAAGCGGATATGTACCATGGAATCGAAATGTTCTGGCCTGGTGTTGATCCAGCATTGAACTACTTTGCTACTATTCCGTTTGGTATGACCCCGACCGAACACCTTGCGTGGGTTGAACATGGTGGTGGTCAGGCATTATGGGACGAGGCGGCAGCACAGTACAATATTAAACCATTTGCACTAGGAAACTCAGCTACGAGTATGGGTGGTTGGTATAATAAGGAAATCAACACGACAGATGATATTACTGGAATGCATTTACGCTTCCCAGGCTTAGGTGCAAAGGTTATGCAGAAGTATGGTGCTAGTACAACTGTAGTTTCTGGTAGCAAGATTCTACCTGGTCTTTTAGATGGCTCATTTGACGGTGCAGAACTTGCTGGTCCTTGGTATGATAATGCAATGGGTCTTTATAAGAGTCCTGCAAAGCACTATTATGCACCTGGGTGGCATGAACTGTCTACTATTCTTAGTTTAGGATTCAATGCCGAAGTATGGAATGATTTTAGTGATAAGGATAAGAATCTTATTGTAACTGCTGTTAAGGCTGAACAACAAGTACAATTCCTAGAAAACTTCTATCACCACAGCGTAAGTCTACAAAAGATGTATGATGAGGACAACATTACGGTTAAGCATTTCCCCCAACCTGTTCTTGATGCATTCAAAAAGACGGCATATGAACTAATTGATGAGAAAAATGCAGATTCGGAATTAGCACAACGCACACACAACAGCTATTTCGGCTTTATGAAAGCTGGCAAGTTGTATTCAGAAAATGGTATTCTACCTTATATGAATTCAAGAGACACCGCTAATTAAGTAATCACGCGATATAACATACAATAAATGTTATATTCAATCCTAGAGGATCTAGTTTTAATTACAACATCATGCTTCATTATGTGGAGTATCATTGAGTATTTACTAACTAGGTCCTCTAGTTTTTTCTTAAAGTTTTTTACCAAGACTTTTACGGTATTGGTTGTTATATTCTTAACAGATTCATTAAATGATAGCTGGCAAGCACATGATATTCTAATAGATATGACAGGGTTACCATATAGCAAAATCATTCTCAAAGCATCAATTCTGCTAACCACAATCACGAGCATAGTAATAAATTGGCAACAGAAATCACATTATTAATAATCTATATTGTTTCATTGATGGTCGTTAGTCTTAATACTAGATCATCAAATAACAATGCAGTATGGTTTTTAGTATTCACTTGTTTTTATATTATCCTTAGTATTGCACACACATTAGGTGATTTTTCATCACTTGCAATGTTAGGTTCTAGGTTATATGGTATATTAGCATCTCCGAATATGTTAATAATTACACTCTTCATACTGGCAAGTTCAGTCTTAGAACATAGCAAAGAATTAGACAAAATCAATTTATGTGAGGGTGACCTTCATGTATTCAGCAAAGTATTCTATTTTACTGTATTAGGTACCGTTATTGCAGGTCCAGCAGGTACAGTAGGCAGTTGTATGATTCTACTCAGTAGTTTTGGTAAAGCACTTTTAAAAGATGATAAAATGCCAGTAAAGTTAATAATTGGTCTAATATTATTGATCTCAACGATGGGTCAATTAGTGCCACCAGGCGTACTACCAATTATGATTAACGATGTAATGACTAACACAGTGCAATCATTTTGGTTCGGCCAAGGCATATATGACTTTGATATTGCTGCGAGCATTGACTTAATGAACGCATTATATATCCCTAGTCTTATCATATTAGCATTAACATTAATATATATCGTATTCAAAGTACATACCCCAACAATGAAGCAATTGCGAATAGACTTGGGTAAATTATTCAAAGCAAATATATTATTTGTGAGTGGTATCATAGCATTATGTACATTAAGCATTCTGAATATGATTAATGTATACCAATTCGGATATCTATTCATATTTTTCGGGTTAATTATTACTTTTTTAAACAAGAACTTAAACAAGGATTTTTTGGTAGCAGTCACAAAAAGAACCGTCACGATGAGTGGTGGTATATTAGTATTCATCGTGATTGGTAACTTAATTGCATTCGTTTTTCAAATCAATGGCAATTACGATGCTATTATCAACTATTTCCGGTATGGTGATATTAGTATGTTACAAACACACATATCATACATTGGACACTTATTAATATTGGGTATGTTTTTAGACCCCTTTGAAATAACATATGTATTCTTGCCATTTACCTCAAATATTATGTTGATGCAACAACTTGACACAGTATATGTTGGTGCATTGACTACATTGGTATTGCAAGTTGCGTACCTGACACCACCCATTGGGTTAGGATTATTCTATTTAAAATTAATGTTTAGAGATATTAGTTTTAAAGACATTGCAATGTCTGCAATACCAATGATGGTTATTCAAATAACATCTATTGCGATATATGTCATTTATGCATTATATATGAGTAATCGCTTGTAATCTAGTCAGCAATGCATTATAATATGCTTCTCAACACAAGGAGATAAAATGGCATATATCGATGCGATCTATGATCGCGATAATGATAAAATACAGATAGCAGAACGCATAGATGGCAAAAGGATATTAAAAGATTTTCCTGCCATATATGAATTCTATTACGATGACCCAAATGGAAAATATAAAAGTACACACCGAACACCTGTTAGCCATGTTAAATGCAAGTCTAGTACAGATTTTTACAAAGAGTTGAAAATTCACAACAATAAAAAAATATATGAGAGTGATTTTAACCCTGTCTTTCGTTTTTTATCTGAGAATTACAAAGATGTAGATTCACCTACCTTACACACAGCATTCTTTGATATTGAGACAGATTTTTGCCAAGAAAGGGGGTATGCCCCAACTTCTGATCCATTCAACCAAATAACTGCAATTTCATTGTATCTTAATTGGTTAGATAAATTAATTTGTCTCGTAATTGCACCTTCTACATTAACACAAACGGAAGCAAATGATATCGTTAATGGATTTGAGGAGGATGTTATTCTATTCAATACCGAAGTAGAAATGGTCGAGGCTTTTTTCCTACTAATTGATGATGCTGATGTACTGTCAGGATGGAACAGTGAAGCATATGATATCCCATACCAAGTAAATCGTGTTACCAAGATAATGAACAAGAATGCTACTAGGAAATTCTGCTTATGGAACAAACTTCCAAAAAAACGTACATTTGAACGATATGGCAAGGAACAACAAACGTATGATCTCGTTGGTCGAATCCATATGGATTATATGCAACTATACCAAAAATACACATATCACGAAATGCATTCGTATGCACTTGATGCAATTGCTGAATATGAACTTGGTGAACATAAAGTCCCATACAAGGGAACATTAGACCAGCTGTACAACCAGGATTTTAAAAAATTCATCGAATATAGCTTACAAGATACAATGTTACTAGCTAAACTAGATAGGAAATTAAAATTTTTAGATTTAGCTAACGAGTTAGCACATGCGAATACTGTGCTGATCCCAACTACTGCTGGGTCGGTTGCACTGATTGAACAGGCAATTATTAATGAAGCACATGAACGTGGTTTTGTAGTCCCAAACAAAACCAAAGAGGAGATAATGAATACAAAGGCGGCTGGCGCATATGTTGCTTATCCAAAAAAAGGTATTCACAAATGGATCGGATCAATAGATATCAATAGTCTATATCCATCAATTATCCGGTCATTGAACATGGCACCCGAAACGATTATTGGACAGTTAAGACCTACCAAAACTGACAAATATATCAAAGATAAAATGACTAAGCGGAAAGGAGAAACGCAAGTAACATTCGCTGGTGCATGGGAGGGGTTATTCAGTTCGTTAGAATATTCCGAGGTAATGGACAAGAGATCTGATATTGAAATAGATGTTGATTGGGATGATGGCAAAACATCAAAACATATGGCATCTGAATTATATGATATTGTATTTAACCCAGCTAGTAATTGGGCATTAAGTGCAAATGGAACCATCTTTTCATATGAAAATGAAGGCATCATACCTGGATTATTAGAACGATGGTATGCCGAACGTAAAGTTATGCAGAAAAAGAAAAGAGAAAGCACCACCAAAGAAGATATTGCGTTCTGGGATAAACGCCAACTAGTAAAGAAAATTCTATTGAATTCATTGTATGGTGCGATTCTTAACAAGCATTGTCGGTTTTTTGATAAGCGAATTGGTCAATCAACCACGTTAACTGGTCGTGCTATTGCACAACACATGGATGCTTATGTGAACCAATGTCTGACTGGCAAATATAAACACGATGGAGAATGTATTGTATATGGTGATAGCGTTACAGGCGATTCGATGATTCGTGTATTCGAGGAAGAGGATAGTACTATTGCAGATTTATACAATAGTATATCGCACAAAGTAGAAACAGAACACGGCAAAGAATATGCAATAGTAACAGACGAAGATACTAAAGTACTGGGATATAACTCAGTAGACGATGTTGCAGAATATAACGAAATTAGTTATGTAATGCGCCATAAGACTGATAAGCAAATGTATAAAATAACAGTCGAAGATGGTAAAAGTGTTACGGTAACTGAAGATCATAGTATTATAATTGATCGCGATGGTTCCATTCACGAAATTACACCTGTTGAATTATTGGAGGACGATCTAATAATATCCGTTTAGCAGAAGACATTTGGAACAAGGATAAAATAAAAATAGACACGTTAAAAGAACAGCGTGGCATCGAAACTAAAATTATTTGGGAATCAGAATATAATGAAAATGAATCAACTATTATCGAAGAGTGTGTTAAATGGTTAAAACATACAGACAACGAATAACCAAAATAGAAAAATTAGAGCGAACTACTCAATACGTATATGATATTTCTATAAAAAACAAAGAGCCGATATTTTTTGCAAATGATATTGCTGTGCATAACACAGATTCAGCATATTTCTCTGCATGGCCAGTATTAAAAGATGCAGTAGAAGCAGGAGAGCAGAAATGGAATAAAGACTTAGCTATTCAACTATATGACCAAATAGCAGATGAAGTTAATATTAGCTTTCCTAAATACATGGCTACTGCACATCATGCACCCCATGAAAAGGGTGAAATTATTAAATGTGGTCGTGAAATCAATGCAGAAAGTGCGTTGTTTATTACTAAAAAACGATATGCAGTATTAGTGTATGATAACGAAGGCGACCGACTGGACACTGATGGTAAGCCTGGCAAAGTAAAAGCAATGGGATTGGATCTTAAACGAAGTGATACACCTCCTATAGTTCAAGATTTCCTAAGCGATATATTATATGATACATTGACGGGATCATCCAAAGAACATGTCATTGATCATGCCAAGGACTTTAAGCATAAGTTTCACAATATGCAGAGTTGGGAAAAAGGAACACCGAAAAGAGTGAATAATTTAACAAAATACGGCAACTTAGAGAAGGAACAAGGAAAGGCTAATATGCCTGGGCATGTTCGTGCTGCATTAAACTGGAATAATATGCGTAGAATGAATAATGATAACCATAGTGCGCCAATTGTAGATGGCATGAAAACTATTGTGTGTAAATTAAAACCCAATCAATTGGGATGGACAAGTATTGGATATCCAACCGATGAAGCACACTTACCCGAATGGTTTAAAGAGTTGCCATTTGATGACCAGCTTATGGAAGATACCATTATTGACAAAAAGCTAGATAACTTACTAGGGGTATTGGATTGGGGTATCGTAGCTAACACAGATATTAATAGTACATTTGAGAATTTATTTGAAATATAAAAATGCCAGAAATTAACGCATCCAAAAAACTTAGTTCTATAGTAGCATATAATAGATCTATTGAATTTGAAAAGATATGGGAATATTATAAAAGCACCGAAGAAATGCTATATGCTATGTTAAAAACTATAAAGCATAGCCATTATCTAAATCCCGAAGATTATGGACACGAAGAGGGACAACCGTGGAAAGATCAAATTGACTTGATAGCCAATGATCATCAAGATGTAATGCAATCAATATCAAAGTTGAACGATGATGCTTTGCGATTGCATGATATGATTATTGATACCACGAAAGCAATTGAACCAACATACTTCGCTGATAGTTATACTATATACAAACAAGGAAAAAAGGATACTCCTGAATTTATATTAGAAAGAACATCACGCGATGGTGAACACTATTACGATAAGGTCAATGATCTATCAGTGCGAAAACCATATACCATTGCTGACACCTTAGCTAAACGAATTAGCCTATATAGTAACTGGAAATATGCAGGAATGCATATCAGACCGGGCAAGAATAACATAATCCCACATATGGTATCATTAGATCCATTGTACATAGTGGATGAACACATTGAGTTACTAAAACCAACACAAGAAAATATTGGTGAAGAATACGAAGCAAGATTGCGAGTTAAACTGATCAATGATGATGATGCCCGTATATTCAAATCATTTCCAACCAATCAACTTGGATTTGTGTTAATAACAGACTTCTTTGATTACAAACCATTAGAGATTATTAAAAAATATCTTCTTGAATTATTGAATGTATTACGTCCTGGTGGGGTTATTATGTTCACATACAATAATTGTGAATTGCCAGAGGCAATCAAAAATGTTGAATTAAGGTTAAGTTCTTATCTCCCTAAACGATACATAATCCCATTCATTGAGTCGATTGGTTATGAAGTCTTGTATAGCAACAACAAGAACAATATAAGTTGGGTTGAAATAAAAAAAGAAGGAACAATGACATCACTTCGTGGTGGACAAGCATTAGCACAAATTAAAGATTGACAAATGCGTTATATGTGTATATAATTACATAACATTACAACCAATATAAGGAAAATTATGAGAGATTATTTATTAGATTTAGTAGAACACACACACGGACTAGGATGCATTGATGCTGTAAAAATTACTGGCACAGATGAAAAGACATCAATCGATGGTATGGAAGAAGGTGGCAGAAGTGTCATCGTACAAGGCAATTTTGCTACACCAATCACTGACTTCATTGGTACATTCGGAATGCCTAATCTTAGCAACCTTAAAACACTTCTTAATATTAGTGAATATAGAGAGGATGCTAAGATTACTATCAATACACAAGATCGCAATGGTGAAAAGAATGTACCCGTAGGATTGCATTTTGAAAATAAATCCGGCGATTTTAAAAACGATTACCGATTTATGGTTAGTGAAATCGTTAGTGAGAAACTTAAAACAGTAAAATTCAAAGGTGCCAATTGGAATGTTGAATTTGAACCTACAGTAGCAAGTATTCAACGATTAAAAATGCAATCACAAGCAAATCCTGATGCAGAAACATTCCAATGCAAGACAGAAGATGGTAATCTAGTATTTTATTTCGGTGATCATAGCACACATGCTGGCAACTTCGTATTTCATTCAGATATAGTTGGCACTCTTAAAAAGGAATGGCATTGGCCAGTAAAGCATATCATCAATATTTTGAATTTAGCTGGTGATAAAGTAATAAGAATTAGCGATGATGGTGCCACCGAGATTTCGGTAAATAGTGGATTAGCAACATATAACTACATCCTTCCAGCTAGAAGCAATGCATAATTTATGTCCTGAATTTAAACAGAAATTAAAAGAACAAGGTTATGATCATAGCAAGGCAGGGTCTTTGTTAAACCCTGTCGGGACTAAGCTATATGTAGACATACCAAAAAATGCAAGTAGTTTCGTGAGTGAGCTGTTGTGGAACAGTGGATGGATACACACGACCGAAGAAGAGGTAAAAGTTGTGATTCGTGCGTTGAAAGATCAATCGGAAATAAATGAAATCGTCGTGATACTGAGAGATCCGGTAGATCGCTGGATCTCTGGGATCTCTCAGTATGCTATGTCATATTTGCTACCTGAGACTGAGGGTTATGTGCCAACTGAACAATTGTTCAATGATTATTATAATCAGTTGGTGGAAAAATTACTGTTTGCTACTATAATGTTTGATGATCATACCACACCACAATATTATTTTATTCAAGACATATACCCAGAAATACCACGAAAATATTATAAGTTTACCGAATCATTATCGCCATCTTTAATAGAAACACTTAAATTAAACCCAGCCAAATTACCAGAAGATACAAAAAATATCCGCATTGAAATACCGGATAGAACTGATTCTCGTGTTCGTAAACGTGTAATTGTAGACTTCATTAACGATAAAATAATGAATAATGCAAAATTACAACAGAAAATCAAAGACTTCTACAAAAAAGATTATGAACTAATTGAACAGGCTGATTTCGTGAATGTCTAACATTTATTCACACACTTAATAAGTCATGTTTTATACCTACCTAGACAGAAAAAATAATGAAAAACTATTTGACTTACTACCATTAAAAGACTATACTAATCAGTATATTTTATACTATTGATAAAATATTTTTATTAAACAACGCAAGGAAACCTGATGAGAAAGAAAACGACAAAAGAGCAATCAACTGATCAAATTTTTGATGACCTTGAAGCATACCTAGACTTCTGCAGAACATATGGGTATAAATTCAGAGAACCCGATTTATATAATATGCGAATTTATCCATACCAACAGTTTCAGAAGAAACTAAATGGTAAAAATTTCAAAGATCAATTAGGTGTAGATCTCGCACGACAATATAGATGATTGAACTATCCGATTATGATAATCCATTTGATGCTATAGCTGATTTTGAAAATAAATTGGCAACATACACTGGATCACCCTATGCTGTTGCTACTGATTGTTGCACTCATGCTATGGAATTATGTTTACGGTATCTAAAACCATCAGAGACTATTACCATACCATATAGGACATATCTTAGTGTGCCGATGTTGATGCATAAGTTACAATTAGATTATGAAATTGAAGAATATGAATGGGAAGGAAGATACCAATTAGGCAACACTTCAATATGGGATAGTGCAAGAATGTTATACATGGATATGCACCACCCCTCCCAATTTCAATGTTTAAGTTTCGGCAGAACCAAACCACTTGAAATTGGGAGGGGTGGTGCTATTCTTACTGATAACAAAGAAGCATATGAATGGTTAAAAAAAGCAAGTTACGATGGTCGTGACCTAAATATTCATCCATGGCAAGATCAAAAAGAATTTCAAGTCGGATATCATTATATGATGAGACCCGAAGAATGCATCATTGGCTTAAATAAATTAAATATCCAAGATATTAATAATAAGCCATATATATACCCAGACATATCCAATATAAATATAAGCTAAAATTCTAGCCAACATACATACATACATACATACATTATACAGAGGAAACACCCAATGATATCAGACATCGCACACAGTAATTTCAAAGAGACTTATGACAATAATGAAAGCTATATTACATATGACCTTTTGGAACAAGTACAGCCATATTTTGACATTGATTTACCAAATGCTGCACCAGCAGAAAAAATCCAATGGTTTAAAAATATATTTTGGCTAACAACTAATCTAGATTTAGGATTGGCACATTCTATTCACCATAATCAAGCTGGCAGAAATTATATCCATGTTTTAGAGGATAAAATTCTCAAGGACAAGATACTAAATTCTTATTGGCCTAGTACCATTGGGTCAGATATTGACCTTAAAGGAAGTAGCACAGTTTCTATTCGCAAGGTTGATGATGGTTATATTTTAAATGGTGAGGCTAATTGGCTAACCAATGTAGAAATGGCTGACTATTCAACCATTCCAGCGATGGATGCAGATGGAAAGAAATTTAAAGTAATTGTAGATTTAACCACTATCCCTCATAAAATCAAGGCAGACTGGCCACTAATCACTGGCATGCGGATGGCAAGACCTGGCACTATTGTGTTAGAAAATGCGCTAATCCCAGAAAATCATTGCCTAGGTGGATATGGATACCCAAACAAATTTCACTATGTAGAGGCACTTAATGCAACCACATTCATGACAAGTATGACTGCAAACATCGTTGCATTGTGGAATGAAGTTTATTCGTTCGCAAAGAGCATCAATCGTGAACGTGACTTATCAATGATTGATGCTGAAATTGATGTATTTACAATGATCAATCGTTGGATGGCACGGATGAACCAATATAACCTTGATGAACACACAGAGGCATCAGAAGAATATTGGATACAACATTCACATTTATATCTATTTGGTAAAAAAACATTGCATAAAATATTAAACCTTTCAAGAGTAATGGGTATTCAACCTATGTTATTGCGTGATGGGGTAGAAAGCAGGGTATTCCGAAACGCAATTACATTCTCATCGCATATGCTAAAATTTCAAGATTACACTAATCTATGGGGTGATGAGTCACACACAGAGATTGATATGGATGATTACATCAAACACCATTTCAATAAACTAATCCATAAGACTAAAATACCAACTGATTTATCGGCATAACATGATAAGAAATTTAGCCTCGGAAATGCCTGTGTTGCATCATGTAGATGAGAATGATATACTAGACAATAAAACACTAGCATATTACAAACCCTATTTTGATGTTATTTTAGAAGAGGCATCAGCAGAAGAAAAAATACAATGGTTTTACAATTTATTTTATGTATCTAAACATATAGACTTAGGATTAGGACACTCTATACAGCATAATCAAGCTGCTAGAAACTATGCCTATATGTGCGATGATGATATTTTAAAACATAAAATATTCAATGACCCATTTGAAGATATTATTGGTGCTAGCACGAACGGCAAACCAAGTGATACGATACGGTTGAATAATAACATACTATCAGGATCAAAAAATTGGTTTACTAATTTAGCAACGGCTAGTTATATTTCACTAGAGGTAACAGATGAAAAGAATGTAGTGAATAGAATAGTCGTAGATTTACAACAGGTTGAACACGAGATAGATGATAACTTCCCTAAATTATTAGGGTTACGTCATGCAAGACCATATAACATCTCTTTTAATGACATTAAGATTCCTAATAACTGGGTAGTTGGGCAAAAAGCATACCCAGATCCTATGTTTAGCGTAGAAGCATTGCATCACTTGGCATTCCTAACAAATTTAACTGCAATTACATCAGCATTGTTTGATGAGGTTTATGCCTTTGCGAAAGATACAAACCACGCAACTGATATTAGTGTTTTGAAATTACAGATCGATGTAATTACATGCATTGATAATTGGATTAAACGCTTGAACTTTTTTCATACTGATGAGAATATTTTCAGTGAAGCATGGTTATTACAACACGACCAATTATATTATTTCGGTAAAAAAACGCTATTACAAACGATAAGTGTTGCCCGTGACTTTGGTATTCAGGCACATACAATAGCTGAGGGTGATATTAGCCGAACATTTAGAAATGCAGTAGCCTTTTCATCGCATATGCAAAAATTATATAATTTTAAAAATGATTGGGCTAATAAAACATTCTTTGACATGGACAAATATATTGAACATTATATGAACAAGCACATAAGACATATTGATATACCTGAAACCTTATAAAATTTTTCTATTAGACAACCCAGTGCAATCATAGTACACTAGTAACATCTTTTAACCTTAACAAAAAGGTGTTGTTATGTTCAAGAAAACAAAAACTGCTATCGCAATTACTTCTGCCATTGTCCTTACCGCATGCGGTGGGGGCGGTGGAGGGACAAAACCCAATGCAACTACAACTACAACTACAACTACAAATGTTAATACGTCTGCTTTTACTAGTGGATGGGATAATGCTGATACCTCACAATGGCGAGCAGTAAAAGAAGAGAATTATACTGAGTTATCAGAATGGAATGATGTTTTCAAAAAGATAGACGAGTTGCAGAACCGAGGAGTTACATCTGATTCTGATGTATGGGCTGGTGACAATATTATAATTGACGGGAAAGAGTTAACTATAAGAGAAGCAGTGTTAATAATCGTAGGGCTTAAACATAAATATTATGATAACAGAGAAGAAGTATGGGAAATACACATCGGATGACACATCGGTAACAGTAACCACAGTTGCAGACAAAGAAGATTATAACACAGGGGTTAATTTAACCTACCAATTTAAATAGAGAGAAATACACATGTACGAATTAGATTGTCCGTTTTGTTTAGAAGAAGCTACAATAACATCCCCAGATATCAGCACGGGGGGAGTCATCTGGAGAGGACATTTTTGCTATGTGAAATATGATGCACATGCGGTAACTAAGCATCATTGCCTAGTAATACCATATGCACACGTTGAATCTTATTTTGACCTAGCATTACGTGAACGGCAAGAAATGGATAAGGCATTATTCTGGGCAAAAACATACTTGGAAGCACTAGATGACACAATCGCATCATTTAATATGGGTATCAATGATGGCGAACAGGCAGGGCAAACAATCCCACATTGCCATATACATTTAATCCCACGTAGACTCGGAGATACGGTGAACCCACGCGGTGGTATAAGAGGTGTTATACCAGAGAAACAGGATTATTAAAATGGGATTATTTAAAAG
>Ga0257115_1001908_pt1 | contig 13077 bp, 10 predicted proteins | sample SI112_100mmetaG_FD_194465 | JGI IMG/M metagenome (GOLD analysis project Ga0257115, IMG submission 194465) | Marine microbial communities from Saanich Inlet, British Columbia, Canada - SI112_100m | ecosystem: Environmental > Aquatic > Marine > Inlet | place: Canada: British Columbia | collected...
GAAGCCGCACGAGATCTGGGATCGTCTTGGTGGCGCATTCATCGCCGAGTCGTGATTCCGTTTGCCAAGCCGGGAATAACTTCTGGTTGCACGATGGTCTTTATGCTCTCAGCAGGCGCGTTGGCAGCCCCCCAGATTTTGGGTGGCCCCAGCAGTCTCTGGTTTACTCAGATTATTTATCAGTGGTTCAACACCGGCAGCAATTGGCCTCGTGGATCGGCTTATGCCATTGTGTTGATGTTGACTTGCGTCCTGCTCGTTTTAATCCTAATGAAGTTATTTAAAGTGAAAATTGGAGAGATTGGCAGATGACGTCCGGGAGTGTAATGAGGATAGCAGTGGGCTTTTATATCCTGCTTTTCTTTTCCTATTTATTCGGACCGCTGTTGGTCATGGCGTTTACGGCTTTTAACAGCTCGGAGTTTCCATCAATCTCACCATGGAACTGTTTTACAGATGAGTGGTTTGAGGTTCTTGTAAAAGATAACCAACTAATGGGCGGGCTCAAGAGCAGTCTGGTTGTCGGATTCGGAGTTGTTTTGTTGGCAGTGCCGATTGGATTAGCTGCTTCTCTTTTGATTACGCAACTTAGAAGTCGAGCACGATCAGTGGTCTATACCATTGCGATATCGCCTATTCTTGTGCCTGGCGTTGTGCTGGGAATATCCACACTCGTTTTTTGGGAGCGGGTGGATCGAGTCGTACTTGGCGCTCAGGATGGGTTTTTTTACGATGGTTACTTTATGACGATTATTGGCCAGTCGACATTCATAGCCGCTTATTCAATGCTCGTTTTTTTGGCGAGATTACAGCGGTTTGACCCAGGTCTTGAAGAAGCTGCGCTTGATCTAGGGGCGACTCAAACTCAGGTCTTCCGCAAGATTTTATTACCTTTTCTGAAGCCGGCCATCGGCTCTGCTGCGGTCCTCGCTTTTCTTGCATCATTTGAGAATTACAACACCACGGTCTTTACGATTGTCTCCGAGAGTACATTAACCACGGTGCTTGCGAGTAAAGTGCGATATGGGATAAATCCGTCAATCAGTTCACTGGCTGTGATTATTATTGCGCTCACATTAATTGCGGCGGTTGTGCATGAATTTCTCAAACGCAAAGAAGAGCGTCAAGCAACCGCCGAGGCGTTGATTACCAATCCAGCGGTTATAAAAGCGAGCCGAAGCAGAAGACCGTGGGGACTGCCCATTGGCGCGTTAACCGCAGTTTTGTTTGTTGGCGTATTGGGCAGTCTCTGGATGGGTCGAAATTATGACGTCGATGAGTGTAAAGTGAGAGTTACTGAGGAAAATCGGGTCAAATTCGAGGCGCTCAAGCAACAACGACTGGCTGAAGCAAAAGCTAAGCAATTGAGTTCGTCACAGGGCCAGGACAGCGCAGTTGATTCAAAGCAATCCAGCGGGCAATATCAAAATATATTTGCGCCTAGTAATCTGGGGCAGCAGATAGAATCAGATTCAGGCGCGGAGCCCCAGTCTGAGACAGAAGCTAAAGATGCTAAACAGTATCAAAATATTTTTGCACCGACTAATCTAGGGCAACAGGTCGAATCACCCTCAGACAGTGACTGAGCGCTTTATTCGAGACGCTGAGAAGCCAAAATAATCGAATGATTAAAACGACTTGTATTGGCGCCTATCCCAAACCTGATTTTGTGGATCTTCCAGATTGGTTCAACGGAGTGGACGGAACCGATACCTCTCATCCGACTCGGGAGTGGGCGCAGGCGATGGCCACAATGGGCGCTAATGCGGCTGACGTAGTTCAGAGAGGGGTTGCACAGGTACTGGCCGATCAAGAATCAGCGAAAATCGATATTCCGACTGATGGCGAAGTGCCTCGAGAAAATTATATTCATTATCACTGTCGACATCTTGACGGTATTGATTTCTCGAATCTGACGGAAAAATCTTTGCGCAATGGCGCATATAGCGCTCAACTGCCTACAATTGTAAGCGCAGTTAAATCGATCAATCATTTTCTTGTTCGTGACTGGCAGCGGGCACAAAAACTAACGGAGCGACCGGTAAAGATCACCATGCCGGGCCCCATGACTATTGGCGATACAACCGTTGATGCGTTTTATGGTGATCCACAAAAAAGAGGCGCTGACCTTGCGGATGCGCTCAATAAGGAAGTGATCGCGCTTGCAAACGAAGGCTGTCAGCATATTCAGATTGACGAGCCTTTGTTTGCTCGAAATCCTGCTGATGCGTTAGATTTTGGCTTTGAAAATCTTGAAAGAGCTTTTTATAAGGCGCCCAGAACAGTGACTCGAACGGTGCATATGTGTTGCGGTTATCCAGACCGACTGGATAGCGTAGAGTATCCGAAAGCGGATCCTGAAAGCTATGCGCTGCTTGCAGGCTCAATAGAGGATTCGTGTATTGATGCGGTTTCACTGGAAGATGCGCACCGACAGAATGACTTATCTCTGCTGAATTCTTTTAATCAGACGACCGTTATTCTTGGTGTGATAGCAATTGCTAGCAGCAAAATAGAGACTGTTGACGAAATTGAGGAGCGGCTTCGCCTGGTACTCAATCATATTGATTCTGACCGTCTAATCGCGGCGCCCGATTGCGGTTTAGGACTCTTGGGTCGATCTTTAGCGCTCCAGAAACTTTCCAACCTAGGTCAGGCGGCTAAAAGAATTTAGCCGGTATCGGGTTTTGGAATATTCTTTTATTAATCGTTTTTTAAAAGGTCGGGCGCGTGTGCCCGCATTCTTTTTCAACATAATCGTAGGGCTTATCGTTGGTACGTGTTTAGTCTCCTGCTCACAAGATGTGCCAGAGAACCCTGCGGGTTCAAGCTTTGATGATCAGTTAAACATTAAAGACGAGTCTCGTCAGGTCAATGGGGTTGCGCTAGATTTGGAATGGCGCGTAGACGTCATTCAGGCCGCAAGCGCTGGGCAGGTGCCAAAAACTAGTGAAAATCCCGCCTCATCAGAATCAGACCAACTATTGGTCCGGGCCCAACAAGCTTTATTTGGGGACCTGAACGAGATTCGCGAACGCCGCCTTCTCAGAGTTTTGGTAGCGTTCGGTCGAACTAACTTTTTCTTTGATAAAGGAATGCCACGCGGATTTGAGTATGACCTGCTCATGGAATATGAAAAAGAGTTGAATAAAGGAATTTCTTCGCCAGAGAAGAAAACCAAATTGGTTTTTATTCCTGTGCCGTTTGACCAAATTTTTATCCGTTTATTGGCAGGTGAGGGTGATATTGCAGCTGCCGGATTGACAGTCACTGACGAGCGCTTGGCTAAGGTTAGATTCAGTGACCCTTACATAAAGAATGTCAAAGAGATCCTGGTCGCCAGTAATCAAGTTAATGCAATTTTGAGTCTCGATGATCTGGCTGGCAAGACCGTTGGTGTGCGAAAGGGTTCAAGCTATGTGGATCATTTAAACGCGCTCAATGATCAGATGATCGAGGCAGGAAGATCTGGGATAGAGATTCTTGAGGCGGATGAGCGTCTGTCAACTGAGGATATTCTTGAGATGGTTGATTCAGGATCGATCAAGTACACGGTCGCAGATAATCACATTGCGTCAATTTGGGGTGAGTTGCTTAAAAATATTAGGATTTATCCAAATATTGCCGTTAACTCGGGTGGGCAAATTGCGTGGGCCGTGCGACCCGCAACACCAAAACTTCTGGAAAGTCTAAATCGGTTTGTAAGGGAGAATAAGAAAGGATCGTTGCTAGGCAATATTTTATTTACCCGCTACTACAAGAAAAACAGATGGATTACAAATCCGGTGTCGAAAGAGGATCGGGCGCGTCTGACAGAAATGCGAAGATTGTTTGAAAAGTATGGTGCGGCTTACGAGATTGATTGGTTGAAGCTCGTGGCTCAGGGTTATCAAGAGTCGCGCCTTGATCAGTCGATGAGAAGTAGCGCAGGCGCCATCGGTGTCATGCAGTTACTTCAGAGTACGGCCTCCGACAAAAGCGTTGGAATCGATGATGTGACGACGCTGGACAATAATATTCATGCTGGCGCTAAGTACATGGCACACCTGCTGAGTCGCTATGTCAATGATCCAGGCCTTGATCCGGCGGTCCGGATGGATCTGGCTTGGGCGTCTTATAATGCGGGTCCAAGCAAGATTCGGAGACTTCGCGCACTGGCAGGGGATCGCGGCCTCGACCCTAATAAGTGGTTTGCTAATGTTGAGGTTATTGCCGCGGAGAAAATAGGGCGAGAGACGGTCGATTATGTCCGAAATATAAATAAGTACTATCTTGCATACAAAATGTACTTTGATGAACTTCAGGCCTCTTCGGCGACGACACATTAGTCGTTCGGATTTTCCCTCGCCCAGTCAGCCTCTGTTGGGGTGAAGTAATCATTAATGTTGGCTTCCGTGTTGTAGCCAAATACGCCTTCGAGTTTAACCAAGATTCTGAATGTGAGATCATGGTCATAATCCGAAGGAAAGTGGATCGCAGGTTCAACTTCCCAGAACAGCCAGTCCCGATCTGTTTTGCGCCGGTATCGGGTTTTGAATACCGCATCGAAAACCTCGAATTCAGGCTTTTGTCTGAAATAAAACTCTAGATCATAGGCCAGCGCTGCTGGCTTTTTATGATCTAAGCGTTGATAGAGGCTAAAAAACTGGTCATAGCACCATCCGCCGTCGCATTCATCGGGGTTATTTTCGTACCAGCGAAGAACTGAAATGGGTCGAAAGAATAGGTTTTTGCCGATGACGCGGTCGAATTGTGCCTCTCCTCGGTATTCAAACCTGCTCTTAGTAAAGTAGTAAAAAGAATTCGTCAGGCGCGGCACCCAAGCGCTTGCGGTGTCAAATATTTTGGTGTGGCGGGCTCTGCCATAAAGCTGATACTGACTATCTCTTCGTCTAATGCCGAGGTCAAAACGAACTGTCTTTAGCGCCGTATCCCGCCTGCTTCTGAATTGAAGGCTGACGTTCTGTTGATCCTGAGTGTCAGGCCCTTGGCTTTGCTCGTTTTCATCATCGCCAATAACCAGAGATATTCTGTTTTCAGTGTTGGGTAGTGATAGTTTTGCCCTGACGCGCAATCGAATTTTCGATCCTTCGTTTTCATCATACTGTCCCTGAATCCAGCCGCGGATACGCGTTTTCTGTGCATCTTCATCCGCCTGTGAATTAGAAAAGAAGCCGTCGATTTTATTTGCAGTGCCGAGAACCCACTCAGACCAGTCCTCATGAATTTCTTCTATTCTGTCTGGCGTTGGATTTGCATCATCTGCCGCAGCGATTGAAGCTATGGCGCTGAGGAAGCCAATCAAGATCAGTTTGATAATGCCTTGAATGTTCAATTTTTGAGCGAGAATCATTACTGCGCGTCCATTAGCCAATTACCGTCGACGTTACAAAAGCCGTAGTTTGTTACAACCCGTTGACTCTGCTGGATCGTGTCGATTTCAAGACCCCGACAATCAAGATCGTTCTTTTTATAGTCACTAGTGACTATAAGGGTGCTGGTGGTATCTCCTGATTCGCTAATCCAAGTGCTGCTTTCTGTTGAGACATCGTCATCTAGCTTTTCTGAAATAGCCTCCAGCAACGAATCAAGGTCGCTGGCGGCTAACTCAGCGATTACGGAATTTCTCAGGAAGAGTGCGTTTTGTGCGTATCCGATTGAAGTTAGCGTCATGAGAAGAGATAAAACGATCAGTAAGTTTATTTTTCTGGTTTGAGTCATTAGGATTTGCTAGATTCACTTTCAGGGCTTGAGGCTAATGCGGCTGCACCCGCCGCGGCGATTTCGGAACTAACAGCTTCTACAACCACTCTTTTTGGCGCAAACTTGATACCCGCCTCTGAAAACGCAGACTGTATTTCAGCGTACGCGATTCGACGGATCGCCCACTGTTTCCCTGGCTTTGTTGAAAACTTGCACCGCACGACAAAGGCAGAATCATCCATTCTATTAACGCCCTGAGATTTTAGTGGCTCAAGAAATTCAGATCCATGCTCGGGATCGTCCAAGAGCTTTTTGCCGATTTTCTTTATGAGTTTTCGAACTTTTTCAACGTCTTCTTCGAACGGAATTCTAAGCTCGAATTTCATGATCACCCAGTCGCGGCTAAAGTTCGTCAAAGTGCTGATTTGACTGTACGGAACCGTATGAATGGGTCCGTTGTGATGACGTAACTGCATCGAGCGCACGGAGATACTTTCGACAGTTCCCGTGTTGCCACTGACATCAATATATTCGCCTTTTCGGAATGCATCATCGACAAGAAAGAAAACGCCTGAAATGATATCAGCCACGAGATTCTGAGCGCCAAAGCCAATTGCCAGACCTAAAACACTGGCAGCGGCTATTAACGGCCCGATATCAACTCCAAGACTCGAGAGCGAGATCATCGTTGCCACAGTGATGATTGTGACCAGTAGAAAACCGCGCAGCAGGGGCAGTACTGTTTCAATTCGAGTGAGCCCTTGCCCGCCGTGATCACCGCCCGCCGATGAGTCTGCACCATCTTGGTTATTCTGCTGGGATGTGATCCAACGTTTTGCAAGATTCCATATGAGATTAGCAATAATAATTGTCACGATCACTTGGGTCACGGCACCACTCACTCGCTCACCAAGGCTTGATCGGGTCATCTCGACAACGTCGATTCCCCATATTCGACCTAAGAGCATGGCAGCAGTAAAGAGCAAGATCAGGCGCGCGAGTTGCACAATTCCACCGCGGGCACCCACTCGAGGGATGGATTCGGCATCTTCTGTGCTGGTATTGAGCCCCCACTGCCGTATTAATGGACCGATCAAGCCCACTGATAAAGGTGTACCGACTAACAGCAGAAGGAGCGTTTTAAGAACGGAATTAAAAACGTTATCTATATTCAAAGCGAGTGCGCTGAAAATACCGATGGCAGTAAGCGCGACAATAAGGGCTGTTCCAATAGCTGGCCAGATAGCACTCAGCAGCTTTCTGGCTAGCCCGGGTGGGTTTCCTGATAAGAATAATTTGGCGATGGGCGAACGAATTCTCCACATCACAAATATAATCAACCCCATTATTGAGAGGCCACCAAAGCTATTTGTGAGCTGGATAATTGACGAGACGTCAATTATCGAAGAGATGCCGCTAAGGTACCCAGAGAAAAAGTAAAGCGCTATTGCGTAGATAATAACGACGTTTAAATGCCGGCTTATTATCTTTGAATCTGTATCATCAAGTGAAGTTAATCGGGCATCTGATCTATTCGGTGAAAAGATGCAGTCGGCGGTTTTTATCAGGGCCCACGCGCTGAAAATACCCGCGATAATGCTCAGCATCAGTATGCGATTTGGCTCGTAACCTTCGTATACGACGATAAAAGCGAGATAGGCCGTCACGGCAAAAATAAAAGGATGCATCAGGTCATACAAGAGAATCAGGAAACGTCTCGCTAGTTTCTGGGGAAAGTTTTCGGTTCTGGCTTTTGTGAGAGATACGTAAATGACCCGCGTCATTTTTTTGCAGAGGCGCTGACCTATCCATCCAATTAAAATAAATAAAGCGATTGCGAGAAAAACAATCGCTAGAAATCCTTTTTCTCTACCGGGCGGAGTCATTGCTTGACCAAGAATGGAGGGTAACGTGAGCAGCTTGGGAAGATCATGAACTCGATTTTCGAAATTTGAACGAAAATGATCGGTGAGCTGGCTCAGTTCAGTAGCTAGAGGGCTGTGGTTTTTTTTGTTTTTGGTTTCGGTTTGAATTAGATTCCAGACGATATCCCGCACCTCTTTATCGCTCAGTCTCGCTAGTAGCTTCTCTCGATCCTCCGCGCTTACTGAGTCATCTAGGACTGTCGCTTCAATAGGGGTTTGGCTCTGAGCGGCTACGGGTTGAGTGCCGAATAAACTACTGACGATCAGGAAAGGGAGTATCCGCATTAATGACAAAAGATATTTCGAGAGCGGTAAATATGGCATTAGTTTGTCCTCATCATCTGTGCTGACTTGTACATCGGTCTTCTACTTGAGCAGTATGCGATTTCTGCGCGGGATCCAAATTACGGCCTAATCATACACGGGGTTTAATTTCAGACTTTTTTCTAGAGGATTATTTTAACAAATAAGAGATCCCTAAAACGAACAAAAGTCTGGCAATTCGATAGTCCTTGTTGTTTAATTGCATCACAAGTACAGGGGAATCGAATTAAAGATGATTTCGGCGTTCACAAGAAAAAGGATATTCAAAAGATGAAATTCTTGAAGATTTTTGCAGTTTTGGGGTTAATTAATGGAGACGTTCTGGCGGAAAGTGATATTGATCCGGAAGCGCTCGCTAAGCGCTCTCTCAGTCAGCTTGCCAACGCTGAGGTGATATCGGTCGATGGCGCCGTATCTGAGGAGGCGGTATTGAGTCAAGGGCTCAAAATACGATCGCATCGAGAGGGATCGATCCTTCTGAGTCGGTCAAGAGGATTCATGTTCTCCAGATCTGGCGCGCTGGTTAACCAAGTCGTTTCCTATGATGGCTCAACGGTGTATGGGGTGGGCCATACGTCGAAAATTTTTGTCTCCGTTCCCGTTTCAGGAACCAACGACGAAGTAATGGATATTTTGACTTCGCAGGCTGGTGCTTACCTTCCGGGTCGGGACCTGTTTTATGCAGATGTCGCTGAGGAGTTATTGGCTGAGGTTTCAGAGTCGCATTATTTGGGATTAGCTCCGATAAACGGTGCCGCCTGTCACTATGTTGTGATGAGAGGCCCGGATGTGGACTGGCATTTGTGGATGAATGAGCAAGATCTGCTGCCATGCAAGTACATGATTACATCAAAGTGGATGGCCGGCGCGCCTGAGTTTGAGATCACATTCTCAAACTGGGATTTAAACCCTGCGATCAGCGATAGCAGCTTTACGCTGAGTGCGCCCGAGGGATATGCGCGCGCTAAATTCGTAGATATGCAGCCTGAATACTAATTTAGAGGCTTATGATTTGGCTGCCAAGCCAAGGAAAAAACGATGAAATTATTTAAATACTTCGGGGCAGCGCTTCTCGGCATCGCGCTATTGATGACACAATCGGTTAACTTTTCAACGGACAATAATCTTGTCTGGGTGAGTTTAAATTTTAATGGCGCTGAGGCAAGCGAGGATCGGAGGGTTGCACGTCGCACATCCCGAAGAACAGCGAGTCGCCAGTCTTGTGGCTCGTCTTGGTGCTAATTTTTAAGAAATGGATATTGGATATGGTTATGCTCTTTAAGATCTTCAAACCGCTCGGTAAGGTGTCAGCGGTTGCTGCGTTGATATTGTTAGGTTCTGTACAGGTCACGTTTAATAGTCAAGAGTCGCAGGGGTGGGTTGCCACTTCTTACAGTGAAGCGGCGGCCGACAGCAACCGCCGGGTGGCAAGACGTACGTCTCGTAGAACCTCGAATCGGAATTGACTCACACAAGGCACGGCCATTTTTGTGCCCGTTATCAAAATCATGGGCAAAAATTTATGACTTGCAATTGGAAGGAGTCGTCTATGAAGAAGATTATTTTAAAGATTGTTTTTGCGGTAGCAACTGCGTCAATTGTGCCGATGTCAGCGGCAGTTAATGCCCAAGAGCCGAGCGCTGAAGATTTAGCGAAGGCGGCACAAAACCCAATCGCCTCGATGATCAGTTTGCCGTTTCAGAACAATACCAACTCGAATTTTGGACCTGAAGAGAAGACCCAGAATATTCTTAACATTCAGCCGGTATGGCCTTTTTCTGTTGGGGAGAACTGGAATCTTATTACCCGAACAATTATTCCGGTGATGTCCCAGCCTGCACTGACCCCAAGTGGAGAGCGCACCAGTGGCCTTGGCGATATCAGCTTTTCAGGCTTCCTATCGCCTAAGGTAGCGGGAAAGTGGATTTGGGGTGCGGGCGGTGTCGCACTGTTGCCGACGGGTGATACTGAATTGACCGCGGACAAATGGGGTTTAGGGCCAAGTGTTGTTGCGTTAACGTTTGATGGCGCGTGGGTTTATGGTGGATTAATTAACAATATCTGGTCAGTCTCGGGATCGGGGAATAATGACCTCAACTTATTTACGTTGCAGCCCTTTATTAACTACAACCTGCCCGGGGCGCGGTATTTCACATTCGCGCCCATTATCACTGCCAATTGGGAAGCCGACAGTGGTGAGCAATGGACCGTGCCGTTAGGCTTAGGTTACGGCAAGATATTTAAACTGGGCAAGTTGCCGGTGAACGGCCAGATGAGCCTCTATCACAATGTTGAGCGACCGACCAATCAGGCGGACTGGCAATTACGGCTCCAGTTGCAGTTCATGTTTCCTCGGTGATTGAATTAATCCGCGATCGTAATGGTCGCGAGCGAGCCGACTGCGGTTCTTATCTCATCAATTGTCGGTATGCCACGCTCATCCGGCTGGGCGTAGACGCCACAGACGAGCGCCGTTACTGGTGATTGTGAGTCGTTTGATAGTTTCATATAGTAATTCAGATTTTGAGGACCGCCTTCGGCTCTGGCAAGCCAGGTGCCTGAGCCAATGCTTACTCCGATGCTCACTGAAGTCGCAACATCATATGGTAGTGAGGCTGTTTGATCACGCCGACGATATTCTTTAACTACGGTAAAGGCTGTAGGTTGTAAAGTGGCGGTGATTTTCATTTCGGCTTTTGGACGTTTCGTTGCGAAATAGCAGTAAGGCTCGTAGGTATGCTCGATCCGGCTCATCGCCTGGCCGCGTTGCATATAGACTTTGGAGTTGCCGCTTTCGATAGTCAAAGGTTGGTTGATAGCAACCGACGATCCCTCAGGTACTTGCGTGGAGCTTGTGTAAAAAGTAACAGAACTGGTAAGCGCAATAGCGGTTACGGGTGTAATGCAAAGGAGAATGGCGACTGTTTTTAAAAAATCTGGTTTGCTTGTCATGACTTTGCCTCATTTGTACAAAAAAAGTATGACGCGATTGTAATTTATTGATCGTGAAGATCATCACAAATACAAAATTTCGAGAATTAATAACCTTTTTTTTAGTAGGATTGGCACTTATCCTTGCAGGGTGTGGCTCGGGTAGTTCTGAGTCCGGTCTAGACGATAAAAGTTGCTCAAATCGAAAAATCTTTGACGGCGATCTGTATACTTTTACGAAAGGAGAGGTGGAACTCTTCAGGCCGGCAGGGCCGGCGGACTTCGATCAGTTTTGCGAAATTAACGAACTACCGCAATGACTGTTTATTTAATCAGAAAAAATTGACTCATCATTGAAAATGAATAGCCGTTTACCAGTATGGACACTGCTGTGGATTTGTGGGGGTCTCCTGATGATGTCGGGGAGTGCGTTTAGTGGCGAGTCAGCCGAGCCAGAGCCTGCGGCAAAGGAAAAGCCATTTTTTGTGGTACCCCTGTTAACGAGTAATCCAAAAATGAGTACGTCTTTGGGTGGTGTGGCTGGATATTTGCATCAATTTGATTCCGAATCGACACCCTCAATGTTCTCCTTATCGGGCACTTATAGTGACAGCGACTCGGCACTCGCTGCTGTATTTGCCCAAATGTTTTTTGATCGTGGACGACAACGATTAAATGCTGCACTCGTTAATGGACGAGTCAACAACGATTATGATGATTTTCTAGGATCAGGATTGCCCGCGCAGACAACCGATAAGGTGCACACGGTGGGTGGTCGATATAGCTATCGGGTGGGACCTCACTGGTTCCTTGGCATTCAGGCGATGGCCTCAAACTACGTGATTGAGGCGGAGGGCGCAGTGGAGCAAGCGCTGGAGACGATTGGGTTAACTGGCGTCGATTCAGTGGGCCTCGGTTTGGCCGCCGAATTGGATTCGAGAGATCACAAACGCAACCCGAAGTCGGGCAAGCACCTGATCTTTGGTAATTATGCCTATCGCGAAGATTTTGGTGGATCTGATGATTACGACGTCTACCGTGCAAACTTCGCCTCTTATCATTCCCTAGCCGAGCGATATGTTTTGGCGTGGCAATTGTCGGGGCGTTGGACTGAGCAAGCGCCGATTAGTGGTTATTCTTCAATCGCGTTACGGGGTTATGTTCGCGGAATGCAGCTTGCGCCGAACTCGACGCATTTCGCAATTGATAACCGGATTAGATTAAAAGGAAGATTTGGTTTAACGATTTATGGTGGCGTTGCCTGTCTGTATGACGAGATGGACGATTGCTCGGATTCTAATAATGTCTACCCGTCGTTTGGCGGCGGTGCGAGTTTTATGGTGAGAGAGCAGGCGGGAGTTGTTCTGAGAGCCGAGTACATTGTAGGCAAAGAGGGTAGTGACGGGTTTTATGTGACCTTGAATAATCCGTTCTAAGCTATCTGCGCACTTAAAACGGACTCGATGGTGCGCGAGAATTTTTTACTCATTGCAGAAGGTGGTGAAACCAGGGATGGGGTCAAAATTATTTTCCTCGAGTGCATCCATGATAATTTTAATGCGTTTTGTAGCGCTTTTTTCTAAAGAGGCTCTCAAGGTGACGCCCGGATTTGCGGGCATTCCCACAATATAGGCCATCGATAGAGGGGGCGGAATCTCTCGAAACCACTGTGGATGCTGTGGTCGGTAGCGAGCAGCAAACGCACCCAATTCTTCTGCGTACAGCCGTAAGGCCGCTTCACTGCCGCGGGTTACTTTATCGCCGAGTCCTTGCTCCCAGTAATGGGACATTGCATGGGATATCGCGTTGCATCGCAACGTGTCAAGATTGATTGTGTAATTCCCGTCGCTGTCGGGACCGCTTAGCTTTGACCTTTTAGCATTAGTACAGTTTGCATGCGATGCTCGATCCGATAGCCAGTGCATATAAATACCTAATCTTGCAATGAGTTCGGGCACGGGCGTGCCGCTATCCAGTTTTGAGAAAGGACTTTTTGCGATGTACCGGGCTAGGTTATCTCCTTCAGCTAAAAGCACATTCTTAGGTGTGAGTGGCGGCGATCCTTCGGGACAAGTGTTGCTGCACCAACATTCAGGTTCGCAGTCATAATTTAGTATTTGTGGACCCAATTTGGTTACGCCGCCGGAAAGCGGGATGGGCCCACTGACGATTTTTGATACATCCGAAATAAGTT